>Ga0316207_10003453_pt1 | contig 14633 bp, 11 predicted proteins | sample 6weekpyrite_MG_FD_204943 | JGI IMG/M metagenome (GOLD analysis project Ga0316207, IMG submission 204943) | Microbial mat bacterial communities from mineral coupon in-situ incubated in ocean water Damariscotta River, Maine, United States -... | ecosystem: Environmental > Aquatic > Marine >... | reverse complement strand
TCCAATATCGAAAATGGAAATTTTGAAATATTAACATCGGGTTACTTTTATGCTCTTCCTTGGCCCCACCCTTTTGATAGAATTATGCCAAACTTATCTTCAAAGATTGGTAGATTACTCGAAAAATTAGCCGGTACGCCGGTAAAATATACATTTGAGGGAATATATGTGATTGCAAAGAAGAAAGACATGTAGTCAATATAATTAATTTCGAATTGTGTGTCGATCTTCTCAAATCGGTTTCTTGAGTAAATATGACCTAAATATTACTTGTACAAATAACACTATAAGACAACAATATGAACGAAAAAAAGCTTAATGTACTCTGGCTAATGCCGGGACCATCTAATCGCCCTGATCTTGTCGAATTTAAAGACCGATTTGAGTTACTCTCACAGCATTTTGAGGGCGAGGTTTACAGCTCATCTAAAGATTATAAGTTCAGCGAATTCAAAATGGGAGACTTTACTTACCGAGGCTACATTGCACCGCAACAGCCTTCGAAGCTCTCACTAGCCAGACATATAATTAAATCAGCCATTCAATATAACAAGAAAAAACCCGTTGACTTAATAGTTTGCTACGAACCAGTTTTTACCGGTGTCATCGGAGCAGTATTAAAAATATTTTTTCGATGTAAACTTGTGGTTGAACTAAACAATAGCAACATAGCTGAAGCGATAAAGATGGAAGTAGGAAATAATTTTAAAGCTAAGTTAAAAATTGGATTATTTAAAACACTGCGCGCATTTTCTTTATTCAACTCAGATGGCATTAAGTTATTGACTGAAGGACAACTCCCAAACTTGGAGAAAAAATATCACTCCAAAAAAGTATTTTGTTTTCATGATTTTGTTCCAACTCATTATTTTACTGATGCTCCAACCCAAATGAAGAATTATATACTTTTTGTCGGTTACCCCTTCCATAGGAAAGGGATAGATTTACTGGTTGACGCTTTCGACAGAATCAAAAATGATTTTCCTGATATAGAGCTATGGCTAATAGGACACCGCCTTATCGATGAGGCAAATTCCAGGCTTGGGAGCTGGGACCCTCGAATCAAATTTATGAAAGCAAAGTTTTATGACGAACTTAGAGACTATTTTCTAAATTGTTATTTCTTTGTTTTACCGTCGAGAGAAGAAGGAATGGGGAGAGTATTACTTGAAGCTATGGCCTCTGGTAAGGCTGTGGTAGGAGCTAATGTTGGAGGAATTCCCGACCTCGTTCAACACAATGGAAATGGATTATTATTCGAAAAAGAAAATATTGAAGAGCTGTCCGATTGCCTTAGAATGCTTCTAGCAGAAAAAAACAAGGCTCAATCTCTGGGAAAAAATGGGAAGGAGCGCATTGAAAAAGATTTTTCTTCGGAAAAATATGTCGAATGTTTTACAAATATGGCTACCAATATTTGCTCCGATTAGTAATATTTTAAGGATGAATACTAAAATCAATAATGACCTTCTCAACCTCATTCTTGAAGATGCAAGATCCACAGCAATATTGTTTGGAGTAACCAAAGAAAAATATAGAGAAAAATGTTATGTAGCTGAGACTATTGAAAATCATGCTTTTGAAATTAGAAAGCGGGAAATCCCAAATAAAATTGCACGACTGGATACACTCTATATAAATAATTTAGCTGTCGGTTGTATTTTCTCTCTAAAAATTTCTGCTTCCTCGTACCACATGGCCAGTTTGTATATCCTCGAAGACTATCGATCTAAACAGTTTTATCAAACTTTATCACTAAAGAATAAAATTGACACGACACCGGCTTTATATCTACTGAGCAGCTATGTGGTAGACATAGTGAAGAATAACAAACATATCACATTAGAAGTTACAAATAATAATGAATCCGCATGGCGTTTGTACGAAAAACCTCTAGCATCATCTACTACAAATATAACTAGCGGATTTCATTTATTAAGTAAAAATGAAATTCAAGCATATGCAAAAATCAGAGGCAAGAAAATAGGAAAATGGTATGAACTTAAAACTTCCTCGAATAGAATAGGCACGGGCGTTCAATGGAGCCATATTCCTGACTATGGCGGAAAACCCGAAAGATGGTCAACTAATCGCATATACCACGCTTCACCCATCGGCGAAGAAGCATTTATACCAGACATACAAATACTGGAAAGACTATTAACCACTTCCCAACGAGTCATATCCATATTACTTTATGGATCCTTGATTAAATTTTTACTTTCTAGAATTTATTCAAAAATTAAAAATTTGAAATCAAAATAAAACTGGCTCGAATGGAAAAACTAATTAAATAAGCTTTCTCTATTTTTGGTTACATATCGAAGCAATATAGCGTACATTGTAATCCAAATAGGAATATGCGGATAATAGGCGACCGAAATAAATGCACCCGCGATAGCAAATCCACCCATAGCCACTATTAGATACATCGCAAACATTTTCACCAGCTTTTGCTCTTCAGTATCTTCCCCTATGCGTTTCCTCAATTTGTTTAGTCTAAGCGGCAAAATAAACATCACATATAAATATATTAAAGTGCCTAACGTACCCAAATCCGCTAGTACCTGGAAATAAACTGAATGCGTGAGTCTACCTTGCAATGATTTTTCATTACCCGTCCACCACGAAGTTTGTCTTTGATAGTGGCCGGCGTTATACGCAAAATTCCCACCTCCAACGCCAAGAATAATATTATCCTTGTACATTACCCAAGCAATTTCCCAAGTTCGTAATCTTTCCACCCTTGTTTCGTCAGTTGGATCATTTATTGACTCCATTTCCTTAAGATAATCGTCTGGTAAAATCGAAAATAGAATACTACTCAAAGCGATGGCCAATACTGTAGAAACCATCGCAATTTTCAAACGCTTTCTAGAAAACCACCATATTATTAAAATTACGGCGATCAAACCCAAAAAGCCTCCTCGGGAATTCGTTACGATGATAGCCGCTATTAGCAGCGCCAGTGTTCCTAAATAAAACCATTTCTGACGCGTTGAAATATCAAGGAATCTGAGCACATATAAACATAATGGGATTCCCATAGATAGCGCTAACGAAGCATCATTGGGATCCCAAGTAAAGTCCCCAGGACCCAATCCACCATTTTTAATGGTGATAAGTGCCATAAAAAAATAAATTAATCCCCATAAATGAATTAATTTTATTATTCTTTCCTTACTATCAAATACGAGGTATACAGCCAAGCATTGTGGAAAAAACTCAAATATGAATTTAATTGCCAATTTATAAGAGCCAACATTCACTGCTCCTATTCCACTCAAGAAAAATACAACACCAAGAATAATAATTATAATTAATGGAGTTTTGAATACGTATTGCCTTATATGATAGAAACCCCAGATTGTTGTAATTAAAAACAAGACACCTACGATTCGAATTTCTCCCAATCCTGGGATAATTTCTTGGGGTCTTACGTAGTAGCAAAAAAGATACAGTACAACTAAAAAAGTACCTATTTTTCTATCTTTATCTGAGAGTTGAGAATTTGCTGCTAACATTGAACTAAATCTTGATGTGATATAGCTAACCAACGACAGAAAGGTTTTCTATTTACCGATAAAAAACTTCCGCTAACTTCTAGAGCCAAAATACAAATTTCCTACCTTCCTGTTGACTAGTAACTACTGCCTTTTAATCAATTGCCGTAATAACTTTCCCACTGTTCTAATAGTGAAGAAGGAAATTCTTGTCAATTCAGTTTGGTTTATCCAAGCTTGCCGATCTTTTTCAATCTTTTTAAGTATCGATTTCCAATCGTTTGTTATGGAGCTATTTGATATATCTGATGCACGTTCAACTGAGGCTTTAAAATACATTTCCAATTCTTGAGAATGGATTATTCGAGCTAATTCAGTTTTTAATTCTTCGTATGAATGGACTATCAAACAGTCATGTTTATTTTTTTTCTCTGAAATATACGCAGATTCCGGTCCACATATGGGAATAACTCCGGCTATCCAGCTGTTGTAAAGCTTTGTTGCAGGTTTAAAATGATAGCGGGAGTCTTTAAAACTTCGGATTGATAACGTTGCATCAATTGAGGAATAATCCGCCCATTTATCAGGCTGCTCAACTAACGACCACTTTATAGAGTGAGAGTCTAGGAAAGTTTGCCAGTCTTTAGATTTCAGTTCATCAGCTAAATTTAGGGACCTGCCCATATATGCGATATGCTTAATCGTTCTGGCTCTTGACAAGTTTCTCGGGATTATGCCGGCTTGAGGCCAAAGCCTAACAAAATATCTTTTTCCTGGTAAAAAATAACGATCTAACATAGATGTATATTTGTCCAACTGCTGATTAGCGTTTTGGACTATATGAACTTGTGCATAAGGATGCCTACTCCAGTCAGCTTGCATACAAACCAATAATTGTTCTCTATTTGGACGAAATTTCTCATCTAAACATCCTCTATGCGCTATTATTATACCGGAAGTGGGAATTGAACTAACCAGTTGACATTCAACACCTGAGGTCTTCAAATGAAAGTAAGTTTGTAGGGTCCAGCAATACACGCCATCCTTGTAACCCTCCCAAGTGAAATCATCAATGGCTGGTAGTGGATCCGGCATCAGTTGGGGTGGAATATAGAAAAACAACATCATAAGAACCTTAAATTAAGACACACTCACATTATAATTAAATATAAAAAATTTGAACATGAATTCCTTAATTTGAAGTTGTTCACTTTAAAATTTAATGCTTATATTGTCCCAAATTTCGTTAAAATTGGACAAATCAATATATCACCAGAGGTGGTACCTCGTAAAATTCCAACTTCACTGAGAAGTAAATTGTTTAAGTTATCTTAACACCAGTAGGAGCCTCTGGTGGATCAAATAATATCGATCCATCACTACTTCCTAATTTTTCAACTCCTGTTAAATATATACCTTGTGAAACATTATTTATCCCGCCAGTCATACAAGGAGAATCTGCAGCTAATCTGTAATTATTTACAGAAGGGTCGATAAATTTGGGATCATATGAGGTATCATTTTGAGCAAATCCGGTGGCACTCTTGATTTTTAAAGCGGAATCATAAGTAGTTCCCAAATGCTCGTACATAACTCCAACTGTCCCGAACTCATTATTATGATTAGCGTATTCAATAACTGGTTTAGATGTATTACTCTGTGCATCTAATGTTTCTGGCATATCCCACATTTTCACACAATTATAAAAAATATTATTAAATATCTGATGATGATAAGTATCTACTGATTTGATCGCCCCATTATCTCCACCACCACAACTATCGAAAACATTATTACAGATCCATTGTTTGCCTTGCTGATTAGATCCGGCGCCCGTGTGTTGAATAGCACAATATTTATTACAATTTTTAAATAAATTTCCTTGTACCACGCTAAAATTTGGCTCTTGCCCAGTTGAACCATAGCCATATAAAATTCCTACGCTTGTCTTAAATATACTAAAACGAACTGAGGCGACAACATGGCCCGCCTCCATACGCTTCATGTAAACTCCATTTGCACTATTAGTAAATTCACATCTCTGGATAGAAAGGTTCGTCGAAGAATAGTAAAAAACACCGGCGGTATTATGGTCTGTATTATCGCCTTTAATCTGCATGTTATTGGCCGCACATCGCCAAATTTTTCCACCATCAACTCCCCAAGGCAAGAAGGCACCCACGTTAGAACTTCCATTGATGTTGTCAGCTGTACAGTATTCAATATTAACCATTTTACTATCACCATAATGATTAAATATTGCCGCTGCATTATTAAAACCGGTAACACCTGTAACATTTATATTTTTAAAATCGATTCCTCTAAATGTTTGAAAGGATGCTTCGTTTTTTGTATAAAAGCCATTACAGTTTGAATTTCCTGCGCCATCGACAACCAACTTATAGCCAGGCCAATTCATTATAAACACCCGACTTTCCTCATCCAGCCTACTGGCAGGAGGTGAAATACAATTAAATTCGCCCCCGCCTATTTTATTTTTGTTCGTGCCATTGGGTGTTACTGTTCCTTTCCCGTAAATATATCGTTTAGTGCCAACATTTTGTATGGCATCGTAAATATTATTATATGGATTCAACAAAGAGCCATCACCGTTAACAGACAATTCTGTATCAAAAAACACGCTCAATGAATTGTTAGCAATTGTTTCGTCGTCAATAACACCATACGCTATTGTATTGGTACCGTTTTGTAACTCTGCTCCACCAGTAGGATTTGACAATTTCACATATGTTCTATGCATCCCATTATTCTTAGTAGGAACGTCAACCTCAAATGCTTTTATATCCGCTTGCCCATCATTCCAGGTAAGCGTACCTTTAACATTAACGTGATTGTCGCCAAAAGATTCATAATCTACACTTATCGATCCCGACGTTCCATGTGAGCGACAAACATAAAACTTATGCTTTCCAATGTCAGTCCTTTCTGAATAGTCAATGTAAAAACTTAGACGTCCGGCGGAAGCGAGGGCTAGGTTCATTTGACGAACAATGATGGCGACGCTGCTTTCTGCAAGGACACTGGTTGCAATTAGTGATGACGGATACGCTAAAGCGATCGCTTTTATAAATTGACGTCTTTCCATTTTAAGCCCTCTTTTAATTGTCTAACCTATCAGTAAGAAATATCGTCCACATAATTAATACTCTTATAGAAAACTTATTAATTCTGAGACCAAAGTATCATCAAGTTATTGAGAGCCATCACAATTCACCAAAGTAGCCTTCAATCTAAAATTAATCATTACTAATCAATCGCTTACTAGGTATAGGCATCTGACATTATTGAAAATATTTCCCCAAAATCATTCTCTTCCAAATTAATTGTCCACTCAACTACTGATTCTGGGATATTAATGCAGGCTATTCGAGTCGCTAGTTCCGGCTTACTTTTCTTAAAAGGTAAATGATGACGAACCCAGTCAACATTCTCCTTCCATTTGGTTGGTCTCAATCTAGAAAAGCCTACAATTAACCGATTTTCGTCTAGAACTTCAATGCCTCTACACCATCCTAGTGCATACGTCACATTGTAGATTTCATTCAAATCAATCTTTTTTATACATTTTCTACCTAAAGCATCGAATATTAAGATATTGCCATTTACGGTAGTAAAATACACCTTATCATCCCGAACTAGTCCGTCATGTCCGGGTTGAATTTCATAATTGAATGATTTTAGCTTAGAATTCGACAAACACACCGCATCACGTTGCATTAATCGATTACAGTAAATCTCATTTTCAATCGAAAATAAAAAGTTTGGGTGGGAATAATGAGGTTTTGTCGATAGTATTTTTCTGTAATCGGTATCCTTTGAAAAACGAGTCCAGATATCATCCGCTAAAACACTCCATTCGTTAACCAAACTTCCGTCAAGAGAAAGCTCAAATACCGCATCTAAACCAGTACATGCAACCAGGATTGTATTTTCGTTCCCAGGACAAACATGATGTAAATCATTAAAATATGGGTGTGAAATATGATGAAGCAATTCCATATCACTTAATCGATAAATCAATACTTCGGTTGTAGTGCACAAATAAATTTTATCACCGTGTATACTCCCCGCTTTAAAAACAACTGACGCGTCTACCTCGGCTTTGTACTCAATTGGTGTTACATACTCAATTAATTTAGTAACTTTTTTCGTTTCGACATTAACCTGGAGCAACAATGCTGCATTACACCTTTTAGTCTCATAGGAATCAGTTCCAACATTCTGACGCCCTCCAGTTAAATATAAAAACTTACTCATATATTTCCATCTTCTCAATCAATTGTCATTGATCGCCTTCAAATTAAAATCATGTTTTTAAATTCGCGCGGATTGAATTCGCAATATTAACAAGATCGCTTTTAAAAAAAGTATAGTAAACACCGACATAAGTTAAAAATCCTGCAACAACCAACACCGCTAACCTAATAAGTGTCTCCCAACTCATCATTATTTCTGTAAGTAAAAATAAGGTACTTGCCATAACAAATGTAGCAATAAAAATTGATTTAATCGATTTGAAAAATGACTTTAGCCGTAATTCAAGTAACGAAGTTAATTTAATTAGCATGTATGTATATGTTATGGGGTAAACAAGAAACCAACAAGCAACCATTCCAACCAAACCCCATTGCAACCCGATAAGAGTTGCAATAGTTAGCAAGCACAACAATATAATGTTATGCCGAATTACAATTTCCGGTTTTCCCATACCTTCTATCACTGGAGGCATTATCATCATACTAACTAAGAAAATATTAAGTAGGGCTGTCAACTGCAATATAGGAATTGATGCCGCCCATTTTTCGGTAAATAAAATCATAACCAAGTCATGGCTTACAAAAGAAAACCCAACTAATACAGGCACAGAAACCATCATCAATGTTTTGTGCATTTTTAAAAAGAGACTTCTGGAATGTTCAACGTCCTCCTGAATGCGAGAAATGGAAGGAAATATAATTCGATTAAACGTCATCCCAATTTTATCCAATGGTATTTTTCCAATTTGCTCAGCTAAGGAATAATGTCCCGCACTTTTTTGACCAAGCATAAGTCCTATAAAAAAAGTTGGCATTGACCTCGTTAAATAAGCCAACATTCTAGAAAACATTAGCTTTGATCCATAGTTGATTATCGATTTTGTTTCGTTCCAATGCAAAGAAACGCCATTAATTCTTTGCATGTGCGGCATGTACGCTAGAGTAATGAAAAAATGCATTACCACCGTCCCCAATATAAGGCTCCAAGGTCCATAGTTTAAATATGCTAAGACTAACGTTACTAAAATCATAATAAACTGACCGAACATATCAACTACTGCACGAAACTTGAAATTCATTTCCCGCATAATCATTGCTGAAGGAATAAACCTTACACTTGAAAATAAAAGCACTAATGCCGATACATTCATCAAACTGGATAATCCTGGCATCTGAAACAATTGTTCGACAAAAGGAGAAAAAATCAATACGAGGGAATAGAGAAAACATGAGAGAAACAGTCCACACCAAAAAATTCCGGTAATTTGATTTTTCGATATCTCTTTCTGATTTATTAAGCCAGCAGTTATTCCCATATCGGAAAAAATAGACATCAGCAATACAAATACACCTGACACAGCAACTATTCCATAGTCTTCAGGAGTTAAGAGACGTGCAACAATAATAGTTGAAGTCCAAGACAAAATTTGAATAACAAATTTAGTCCCTCCTTCCCATGCAAAACCTTTCACAATTTTTTTATTGAAATTTTGCATAAATATTAGACTAACTGTTTATCAATAAGAATGTGCATCTACTGATCATTGAATATCGACGGCAATGCCAATTTGCACGCAAATATTGATCTCGGGTTCCCTCTATCAACATGTAGTCGTTTTAGTGCATATAAGCTCAAGTTATTTAGATAATTTTCTCCTTCAATATAAGATAGAGCTAAACTATATCCGGCACGCTTAGCTGCCTCTTCAACTTCGCTATTAAATGCATATTCCATACCCACTGGATAAGCTATCGTTTTAATTTCAATACCCAATTTTGACTCCAAAACACTTTTCGAGTTTTCAAGCTCTTCAGCGAGCTTAGAATCAGAAAGAGTTGAGAGTACGGGGTGTGTAACCGAATGTGACCCTATTTCAAACACAGAATCTGACATTTCTTTTAATTGAGACCAGGAAAGTGTGGCACTCAGCTGCCGTATGCTTAGCCCGACAGATGAATAATCTACGTTGTACTTATCAAACAAATTCTCAATACACTCCAACCTTAATACATTAGGCACTTGCTTAAGTTTCTCCACCATTCGAGAATAATTTTCACGCCTATGTTCCATGGAGTTCTCTGCTGAAAGAGAAATATCCAGCTCAGGTACCTCCACTTCAGTCTCATGCGATAGTAAAAAATTCGCCAGCTTCTCATACCAAAACGTTTCATCAGTTTCTATGTATGATGTAGAAATAAAAATTGTGGCTGGGATTTCCAATTCCTTTAATATTGGAAAAGCTATATGATAGTTATCGTCAAAACCATCATCAAAGGTAATAACTATTGGGTTTTTTGGTAGCTCGATTTTCCCTTCTAAACTATCAATTAGCATCGCCAATGTAATCGGATTAAAATTTTTCTTAACATATTGCATCTGCCACAAAAATTCTTCTTTTGAAGCACTAATTAATTCAACATCGAAAGGGTAATCATTTTCATTTTCTAGAGTAACAACACGATGATATGCCAATATCGGGATATCCTTTATTAGCAATTGACGTAATTTTAAGAAAATTAGATCAAGTCCCAAAAAAGCAAAAACGTTAGAAATCTTATGTATTTTTCTCATTCAAACCCGCTCAAGATATATGCTTAACAATGTGAGGCCCGAAAAGCCTCGTTACACTAACAGGCAACTTTTGCCAGGTGTTAATAAACAACTCAAATTTCGGATTATTCGGATTAACCTCTGGCAATTTATCCATTTTCAGTAAGGAATAATGCCAATAAAGTTGCTTCTCTTCGCTACCCCATTGCTTTTTAAATTTATGGGTGCCTGCACCTCTAGAGCAACGACCAAAATCGAAATATTTATATTTTCGCTCTATGGCAGACTTTATAACTTCGGAATACATCAACATATTCACGCCAATTGAATTGTATTTTCTCAATGTAGATGCCCAGGGTATTTCAAGCATGTCATTAAATCCGATTAAGAATGCACAACCAACCGCTTCGTCATCTTTTTTCGCAATTGCAAGATACGCATTTTTTGGAAAAGTGTTTAATATATTAAGGAAGAAAGCCTTTGAATATGGCGGCGTACCCAAATCACGCATATTTTCACAAAATACATCGTAAAAATCATCTATATACTCTTTACCACCAAATTGGATTATAACTCCTTCACGTATGGGTCGACGAATTTGAGAACGTAGTTTCGCTTTGAAAGAATTGAACATTTCATCTGGATCTTCAAGCAGTGGTAAGATCATTGTTATCTTTTCAGTTTTTACTGGATAACCAGGGCGTTCTTTAGTATCACGAAATTCTAAGCTTTCGGCATCTGTATCTCTAAAATATTTAGCGGCAGCCGCAATAAGCTGCTCTTCAATTTCATTACTATCTCCCAACGGACCTCCGTAATTGAAATAGGGCATAGAAATACCATTTTTACCAAATATTTTGCCGAATATAGGGTTCTGCATATAAATTATTGGCAACACTCCACACACATTACCTTCTCGATCTTTAGCAACAAAATACTGTCCTTGATGACCAAACGAGACTTTAATCAATGATTTCCAAGAATACTGGTGATAAATTTTTGCGCCAGCGTGATTATCAACATATTCATCCCATATCGATGCATCGGTATCAGTTGCGGTAGTAATCTTTATCAATTGTTCATTCACTCTAGATCAAACCCCGACTCTCTTAATACATCACGCATAGACCCAAATGGAAAAGAAGAAAGCAAATTCTTTAACCGTGATTCTGTCTTATCTAAATTACGATAATGCCGAAAGGTAGACAAACGACTTGCTTTCACCCTTGGTTGGTTTGGGTCAACTTCCCATGGATGGAGATAAAAGACACCCGGACGCTTCTTAACAGCATTGCCAAATTGCCACTTAAAAAACCAGTAAGGGAATATTCGAAAGTACCCGCCACCTGCAATAGGTAATTTTTTTCCCATAAAATCGCTGGTAGTTAGTGGGAATTCGACGATATGCCTATCATCACCAAGTTCTATTATATGTGGATCAGGGTTCGCATCAGGTATGCCGTATCGATCATGACGCACAGGAAAAATACTCGAATCATACTTAAAACCGAGTTCTACAAGAATATCTAATGCCCAAAGAGATTTATTGGTAATAGAGTAACTCGCTGCACGATAGCCAATTACCTCTTCTTGGACCAAATCCTCAAGAATTTGCTTACTTTTTTTCGTTTCTTCACGAAAAACGTCCTGGGTTTGCCCGTAAACTAATTGATGACTATATCCGTGGCTAGCAACCTCGTGACCTCTTCGATGGATCTCTTTTACCAACTCGGGTTGTCTCTCTGCCTCCCAGCCTAATATAAAAAAAGTCCCTTTGGCATTAGCTTCTTCAAACAGATCTAGTATAAGGTTTGTATTTCTTACCACTCGGCTGTTGTGACTTTCCCATTCGTTCTGCTTAATACTTTCAGCAAGCGCTGCAACATGAAAATAGTCTTCAACATCGATAGTTAGGGCGTTTTTTTTACTCAATTAATATGCTCACAAGGAAGAACTCAAATGAAAACATCAAAAAAACTATTATGAAAAACTGAACTTTATGATGACTCTTGCCCGTAATAGTATTTCACCGAAGAAGTTTCTCTAACTTTATTCAGCAAAAAATTAACGTTTTTACCGTTATCCAGCAGTGTGAGTGCATCTCGAACTGCTGTCGTAGGGGTATGCCCCGAGGAGACAACAAATACAATATTTTCGATTGCATTTGCTAACGCCTGTGACTCAGTTGTCTGCAATATGGGCGGGGAATCGATTATAATAATCCGGTCAGGGTATCGTTGAGACAATTCCACACAAACTTTCTTCATTTTTTCACTGGAAAAAAGCTCTGTAGAACGCATTCTCGCTGTTCCTGAAGGTAATATACGTAAATTTTTAACGTTTGTTTTATAAACTAAATCACCAAAATTCGAATTTTCGTCTTCCAAATAATCTATAAAACCTTTTTCTGACTCAATGCCAAATGTTTTACTTGCGCCACTCTTTAGAACATCTGCATCAATAAAAAGTACTGTTTTTTCCATTTCCATTGCTAGACTCAAAGCAAGATTGATCGAGCTAAATGTTTTACCATCCCCTTGCATTGCACTGGTCACCAAAAATACATTTGATAACTCGCTATCTAAGCCGTCACCTATATTCTTAAGTAAACGTCGCTTAACCAAACGGTATTCTTCAACCGTGTCGGAATTAGCATTCATTACCAGATAGCCCAGTTTGTCTAGACCGAGGCTATCAATGTCAACAAAGTTAGCGCCCATGGTCGACATTCTTTTTGTTTTTTCTTTCCCATTGGAAATCGGATCAGGCTTATTATCTTTCTTTTCACCCTTCTTTCGATTCATGAGTTTTTCAATTGATGTTGGCATAATTTACTCACTCACTTAAGTTTATTAACAATGGCAATAGGATCGTCATAAATGTACTGTGAAACAATGATGACTGACGTCAGAGAAAAATGGGCAAATAATATGAGAATAAAACCGATAAGCTTTTTTCTTTCGTAAGATTTCTGCGCAGAAGACATTACTACCGACACACTGCCTAATGTATTAAACCCATACTTTTCAGTAAGTTCTCTCTCAGTCATAATCGTTGGTTTCATCTGAGAAAACAACCACGCCACCAGTATACCCGCTCCGATTGATACTGCATACACAGCAATAAACAATATGGGACGATTAGGCCCTAGAGGTATAACGGGGACCTTAGGTGCCTCTATAATCTTAAATGTAACTTGGTCGGAGTCTGTATCAGCTTGATTTGAAATATTCGCTGATTCTCGACGGCTAACCAAAGAGTTATACTTTTCTTTATTGATATCATAATCCCGGTTAAGCTTTGCCAGTGCTGCCTCTACTTCAGGAATAGTATCTATTAAACTTTTTAATCGAGCAATTTCAGACTCGTATTCTTTAACGCGGACTTTAAGCGCTGAAACCTGACCACTTATTTTGCTCTGCTCAACTGTTAAATCTTGGTATAGCTTGTTGCTGGTTAAGCTAGGGGCTGCACTTTTGTCACCCGTTTTTAGTTCTTCTTTATCTTTTTTGAGCTGACTAATAGTCTCTTCTAACGCGATAATATTGGGATGTAGACTTGTATACCTAAGGTATAAATCATCCAATTGGGTTTGCAATATCTGGATTCTTTCATCAATTGGGGATAGTAATTTTGAGCTATCGACAATGCCAACTCCACTGGTGACTTTTTCAATTTCTTGGAGTAATTTTTTTTCTTTTTCTTGCTCTTCCTTTAATTCACGTTTTGCGAGGCGCAAACTATCCGTTGCCGCTGAGAATTGAGCATAATAGCCACCAGATTGATTTGGCATCAAATTTATATTTTTTTGTTTAAACTGCCTGAGGTTATTTTCTGCGAGTGATAGCCGTTGCTCATACTCAGAAATTTGTCGATTTAAAAAATTAGTGGTATGCGTAGAATCTTTTCGTGAAGCTCCAAGACTGTTTTCAACAAAAATATCCAAAACTGACTTTACAACGGAATAAGCCGTATGGGGATCGCTATTTTCAAATGAAATTGCGTAGAAATTATCTAGCTGGCCTCGGCCTTTTGCACCATAGCTGATTATTTTCACATTTTTACGTACATGTTCAATAAGTTTTTCTTGTTCTTTTGTGTTATTTACCGTGATATCAAGATCTGATTCGCGAATAATTCTCTCGATATTGTTTCTGCTCATCAACGTGCGCTTTGTAACCGCAGCAAATTCAACAGCTATATTAGAATCCACAGCCAGACCTTTTAAGACAGGTTTCAACATCGACTGTGTATCTACATACAACCGGGTTGAAGATTCATATTTATCAGGCAGATTTACAA
>Ga0316207_10003452_pt1 | contig 14640 bp, 13 predicted proteins | sample 6weekpyrite_MG_FD_204943 | JGI IMG/M metagenome (GOLD analysis project Ga0316207, IMG submission 204943) | Microbial mat bacterial communities from mineral coupon in-situ incubated in ocean water Damariscotta River, Maine, United States -... | ecosystem: Environmental > Aquatic > Marine >... | reverse complement strand
GTGGATAGATCACTTTCAGGCTGAGCGAAATATAAAAGCCACTGCAGTAACGCAGGAACAACCGGATAAAATCAAGCAAAGCCTGAAACTGTGCCGACAGTTTTTTCCTGATCGCAATGTGTCTGTACGTCCTATTCGAGTTCTGATAATGGGTATACCGAATGTAGGTAAATCCAGTGTCATAAATACCCTGGCGGGACGTTTTATTGCCAAGGTAGGGGATGAACCTGCAATTACCAAGCGGCAACAGCGAATCAGTCTGGAAAACGGCATCGAGTTGATGGATACGCCGGGTTTTCTATGGCCCAAAATTCACAATGTAAACAGTGGTTACAGGCTGGCGGTTACCGGTGCGATTAAAAGTACGGCAATGGAATATGAGGATGTTGCATCATTCGCGGCTGAATATTTTCTAAAGGCCTATCCCGGGCTTTTAATGAAACGTTATAAACTAAAGCAACTACCAAAAGATGACCTGGATGCACTGGAAAGCATAGGCAAAGTGCGAGGCTGTTTGCAGGGTGGTGGTCGTATTAATTTACATAAAGTTTCCGAGCTGCTGCTGAATGAGTTCCGTGCCAAACAAATTGGTAAAATAAGCCTGGAAACACCTAAAATGATAGAGGAAGAGCTGGCAGAAATGCAGTCTTCTTAAACCGACCAACATTAAATCATTTGTCTTCAATTGACATTTGATTCTTATCAACAACTCATCATCTCAATCTCCTAGAATGGAAGTGTGCCCTTATAAATTTCTGGAGATGCTATGAGCGATGAATTAACTCTTGATCCCATTCATGAATCTATTTTAACGACGGATAAACGTAAAATTTTACCCAATGCTAATTACCCCTATGGCGATAAAATGCGCAGCAAGGAGTATGAATTATTAAAGCAGGATCTGCAGATTGAATTACTAAAAATGCAGAGTTGGGTAAAAGAAACGGGGCAGAGAATTCTCATTCTATGTGAAGGTCGTGATGCCGCAGGTAAGGGCGGTACGATTAAGCGCATTATGGAACACATGAATCCTCGTGGTGCTCGAGTTGTTGCACTGGAAAAGCCCAGTGAAGTTGAAAAAGGTCAATGGTACTTTCAACGTTATCTGCAACACTTGCCGACCACCGGTGAAATTGTTCTAATGGATCGATCCTGGTACAACCGTGCCGGTGTGGAAAGGGTTATGGGCTTTTGTAAGCCGCAAGAGTATTTAGAATTTATGCGACAGGCGCCTGATCTTGAGCGTATGTTAGTGCGTAGCGGCATTAAGCTATTTAAATTATGGTTTTCAGTGAGTCGCAATGAGCAGTTCAGGCGTTTCCAGTCACGTCGTCATGATCCGTTAAAACAGTGGAAGCTAAGTCCTATTGATTTGTCGTCACTGGATAAGTGGGATGAATATACCGAGGCTAAGCAAGCGATGTTTTTCTACACTGACACAGCGGATGCTCCCTGGACGGTAATTAAATCTGACTGTAAAAAACGTGCACGAATTAATGCTATGCGCTTTCTGTTAAGTGAGCTTGATTACTCTAATAAGAATACTGACCTGATTGAAAAACCAGACCCGTTAATTGTGGGTAATGCCGATAAGATTTATGAAACTGGTGAGCGTGTGTTAAAGCATGCGCCAGATATAAATGGTTCGGTTTAACAGGGGAATAATCATGCATAAAACACAGCACGCACAAAAAATAACAGATCGATTTGAAGAAATTTTGACCGAGGCAGGGCATAGTTTACCGAAAGAGCATTATGATGAACTGGCCTTACTGATTGAAGCAGGAATAGATACCGCTTTACTGGAGCGCCTGGAAAAAATGGCTGATAAGTTGCAGGCGTTAGCGAAATCAGTGCGTAACGATGCTGAATTTTTCGATTAAGATATTGAAGAATTAAGTGCTGGCTTAGCTCATTACGCGTGGCCAGCGATCGTGCACGGCATCTTCCATAACGGGCGTAATGGTAACAACATAAACCCTATGTTCATTACCATTACGCGCTAATAATCCCTGTATCCATTGGCCACGTGGTAACTCAAACCAGTGGCTATTCGACTCCATATCTTTTTCCATAAACTGATTAACTATAATTTTTACAGGTTTTGGAAACCATTTATCCCATACGCCCTGTTTAATGGAATCATGTCGAGCCCAGCCACCCATAGGCAGTTGTCCGAGCTGTTGTTTGCGTCGACCCCAGGGCAGGTAATCTATTTCACCATTTTTTAAACGCACAGGTAGATGTGCATTTGGGTTTGGAAAATACACGCGTTTTTTTTCGCCCTGATAAATATACTCAACGCCACCACACATACTAATTAATACCTAAATTGACTGGCGATGCCCATTGGGTTTCCATGATGGTGCAATAACATTCGGCATTTCAGATTTGTTAACCAAACGTCCCGGGCCTAATGTGCAATCTCCATAACGACTATTTACACTATCCATTACTGCGTTAATTCTATTTCGCTTTTCATTTTGTTGTGCGTCTATAAATAAATCCATCTGGCAGTTTTCCTGTCGAGGATTAAGTGCTGTGATTTGCACCTGGTACACAGGCTGATTATTCCAGTAGGTGTTTAATACAAACTGGCACATGCGAATAAGTAATTGTGTATCGTTAGTGGGCGCCGGTGTTTTTACTTTGCGTCCAATCCAGTCGCCCTCAATTTGTAAACCAATAAAAAATTCAGATGCTTCAAAATGATAGCGACGCAAACGTGCACACACGCGTACCGCCATATGAATTAAATAGGTGAGAAGTACATCTTTATCCAGTGTTTTCGGAGGCAAAATTTTCCCGTGTCCAATTGTTTTAGGGTCGGCAACATCCGGGTGCAACGGTTCGGGGTCCATGCCTTGTGCCATATACCATATACGTCTTCCGGGGTTACCGAAACGGCGTGCTAATTCTCCAATCGGAAGCCTGTGCATATCGCCGCAAAGATGAACATTTCGTTCGGCTAAAAAGCGGCCAATACCACGGGCAACGCCACATAGTTCGGTAACCGGTGCATCGGCTAACTGCTGGCGTGCTTCCCATGGGGGGATAATGGTAAACCCATCGGGTTTATTTAGCTTGGCTGCATATTTGGCTGTGGTTTTATCTCCGCTGACGCCAATTGAGCAGAGTAATCCGGATGCTTTATAAACTGCCTGCTTCAACAGGTATGCAATACGACCTGGAGATCCATACAATGACTGGCAGGGCGTCATATCAATAAAAGCTTCATCCACTGAAAACACTTCCATGTCCGGGCAAATGTCATGTATGGACTGCATAATTTTTGCGGATATTTCTGCATACACATGGGGGCGTGTGGGTCGCTGAATCAGGTCAGGATATAAACGACGACCTTCTTTGAGTCGCATACCGGTTTTAATGCCAAAGGCACGTGCTTCATAAGAGCAGGTGATAATGCAGGTGCCTTTTCTGCCGTTGGTAATGGCCACTGGCTTACCGCGCAGTTCAGGAAAGTCACGTGCTTCAACGGCTGCAAAAAAGCAGTTCATATCAACAAGGGCAATCGCCCGTTCCCAGTGAACCGGGCACATTATGTTCGTGTTTGTCATGGCTAATACGTTCGCAGAGTGCCGACGAGAACGCCCTGGATTTGCACACGATCTGCCTGGTATATCATCGGCTGCATACTGGCATTGGCCGGAATTAACTTAATACGGTTATGGGATAGTGGCCGATAAATTTTTAGCGTGACTTCATAGTTATCAATAAGTGCAACCACAACAGCGTCTTTAGGTGCTGTAGAGCAAGATTCAATAATAACGGTGTCACCGTCAAGAATGCCCAGTTCTACCATTGAGTCCCCAGACACTTTTAATGCGTAGCGATTGTCGCCACCAAACATTTGATTGAGGTTAACACTGTCATAACCGCTAATGGCTTCTATGGGCAGGCCTGCGGCAATTTTGCCTAGTAGGGGAATTGACATGCCCTGTTCGGCAACATCATCAGGCAGGCGTAAGCCACGGTGAGAGCCTTCTTCATTCAGCAAGTGGCCGCTTTTTAATAAGGCTTTTACATAGCGGTGTGCGGTGCCCTGTGACTGAATACCTATGCCCTGCGCTATTTCAGGATAAGTAGGGCTGTGCCCGTGGCGCAGAATGTAGGCCTGTATAAAATCCAGTGTGCGTTGCTGGCTATCGGTAATCATAATATTCTCTAAACGTTCTCTATAGAGAAAGAATAGAGAATATTTGTAAAGAGATCAATAGGCAGATGAAATGAAATGCTGATAATTTGATAACTGGTAATACGTGAGGGAAGCTAATGTATAAGTTGTTGTTTATATACTGAAAAAATAAGGAATATGACCAAAAGCCGCTGATATCAGCTATAAGATATTTACGAATTTCAGGAATCTATTTATGCGTAATAGAACCCGTTGGATCTTAATATCCAGCTTTATAGCTTCATTAATTGTTTTCTCCAGTGTTTTAGGTTACGGCATTTCACAATTTGAAGATGTTCGAAATTTAAGTCGTAATATCGTTAAAAGTAACAACACCAAATCAGAAATTGTTATCACCATGTTATCTTCCGCAAGAGAGCGGGTGCTAGATTTGTTTGGCATGGTTAACTCGGATGATCCATTTATAAGAGATGATTTATTTTTAGATTTTAATAAGCAGGGTGCGACATTTGCCGCGGCAAGAGCGGAGCTATTAAAACTGGAGTTATCTGAGGATGAGAAAAAGATATTAGAAAAACAGGGGATTTTAACGAGTTTATCTGTGCCCATACAAAATGAACTGGTTGACTTAATTCAGGCTGATGAGATTGATCAGGCAAAAGACCTGCTTAATGAAACAGGGGTAGAAGCGCAAAATAAAGTGCTGGATGAATTAGCCAAGCTGTTAGAGCTACAGAAAGAAAGCTCGAGAGATATACTGGGAAAAATAGATCATCAGTATGAAATAAGCCGAGAGCATATTTTAACCTGGTCATCATTAGCCTTCGTATTCGGGGCTATTATTGCGTTTATGGTTATCTCAAAAATGTCACGGACTGAGCATCGATTATTTGATGAAATCGAAAATGCCAGGGCGATACTCACTTCAATTAACGACGTTATTCTTAAAATCAATAAAGAAGGCTCAATTGTTTTTGCTAATGAAAAAGCCAAGAAAATATTTGGTTCTGATATAGGTGAGCACAGAATAAGTAAGTATTTACCCTTTATTAACGTGGCTGACTTATTTAAATCAGAGGATGATGTAATAGAAAAGCTTGGTGTGTTTGAAATTGAAAATAAGTCGGGAAAACTTTGGGTAGAAGTAATGCTGGAAACTATCCGCAATGAAGAAGGGGAAGAAACAGGTAAGTTGCTTGTGTTACATGATCAAACCGAAATAATTAATGCTCAAAATAGATTGCGACTCGCTAATGAAAATCTTGAAATTAGAGTAAATGAGAGAACAGTAAATTTACAACAATCAAACGCGCAATTAAAAGAAACCTTAGATACGTTGGCAAAAACAAACCAGCAAATGATTCATTCTGAGAAAATGGCATCACTTGGTGGGCTGGTTGCAGGGATTTCTCATGAAATTAACACCCCAGTAGGTGTTGGGGTGACGGCAGCAACCAATATTGAAGAAAACGTGAAGTCGTTAGAAAACTTATTAGCAACTGGAAAACTAACAAAATCTGAATTTGAATCATCTATGGCCAATACAAGAAAAGGTCTGGATATTTTAATTAAAAACTTGAGACGAGCATCAGACTTAATAAAAAGTTTTAAACAAGTGGCTGTGGATCAATCGAGCGATGAGCTTAGACATATAGATATTAAGCATTACTTTGATGAAATTATATTGAGTTTGCATCCAAAATTAAAACAGACGAATATTAGTGTAAAAAATAATACGCCAGATGGAATTATGGTGCATACCAACCCAGGTGCAATTTACCAGATTATAAGTAACCTGGTTGTAAATAGCATCGTGCATGCATTTGAGCATGGTGTAGAGAATGAAGAAATTGAACTTGATGCGTCATTAAATGACGATGATTTTGTTTTAGAGTATAGAGATAATGGGAAAGGTCTTGATGACGAAACATTGGCCAGGGTTTTTGATCCATTTTTTACAACCAAGCGGGGCCAGGGTGGTAGTGGGCTAGGTATGAATGTTGTTTATAACCTGGTGACTACATCGCTAAACGGAGAAATTAATATTGATAGTGAGCCTGAAAAAGGCCTGTATGTGGCTATGAGTATTCCATTGGTACAGAGTTAAGTTAACGAAAAATATTAACTCAATACTTTATTTAAAGCTTTTAATATTCTTTCTTCGGTAAAAGGTTTTGCGATCCAGCCGGTTGCACCTACTGATTTTGCTTTTTTCTTTTTATAGTCAGCGGTTTCAGTGGTCATGACGAGGATAGGGGTGTGTTCATAATCTTCCAGGCGTCTTAAACTACTAATCAGACTCATGCCATTCATTTCCGGCATATTTAAATCGGTGATGACTAAATCAACAGATTCCTGTCGCGCAAATTCAATTGCATCTTTACCGTTTTCAAAGTCAAAAACATCATGTCCGTGATGAGACAAGATAAGCTTTATTGCACTACGGATTGCCAATGCGTCATCAACAGCAATAATGCGAGCCATCATACTTTCCTGTAGTTATATAAAAATGATTATTTTTTAAATGTAGACCGATTTTTTAAATTATGCAATTAAGGCTTGTCACATTGAAGTATATAAGGGCCATGTTCGAGGATTTCTTCAAATTCATCAGGTGGGCAGGGTTTGCTAAAATAGTAACCTTGGGAGTGATCGCAGTTATTATAGCGTAGAAATTCAAGTTGTTCGCAGGTTTCCATGCCTTCTGCAATGACATTTAAATTCAGATTATGTGCCATACCAATTATAGTGGTAATAATAGGAGCATTATCGAATTTATTCTGCACATCATTTAGAAATGAACGATCTATTTTCAATGTTTTAATGGGTAGTCTTTGTAAGTAACTAAGAGAAGAATAGCCAGTACCAAAATCATCAATTGATGCCTCTATACCCAGCTCATTAAGCTCACTTAGTATCTTAATAGTTTCTTCGATGTTTTCTAATAATATATTCTCTGTCAATTCTAGCTCTAGATAGCAAGGTTCAAGTTCAGTTTCCTGTAATATTGAATAAACTAAATCAGGCAGATCAGATCGTATTTGTCTGGCAGATAAATTTACTGCAATTTTGATGTTAGGAAGACCATTATTTTGCCAGTCTTTTGCCTGTTTACAGGCTGTGCGCAAGACCTGTTCTCCAATAGCTAAAATCATACCTGTGTCTTCAGCAATGGGAATAAAGTCTGCTGGAGATATTAGCCCCATTTCGGGATGATGCCAGCGCAGTAATGCTTCAGCGCCGATTATGTTTCCAGATTTTAATTCGACTTGAGGTTGATAATACAATTTTAATTCATTTCTTTCTATAGCATAGCGAAGGTTGTTTTCGATACTTATCCGCTCATGTGTTGTGGTATCCATTTCAGGGGAATAAAATTGATAGTTATTTCGCCCTCTTGATTTAGCGAAATACATCGCTGCATCGGCTTTTTTAATTAAGGTATTTTCGTTGTCATCATTATGGAAAGGAAATAAAGAGATACCAATACTTGCACTCATGATTAACTCATTGTTTTCTATATTTATAGGCTGCTTCAGTGAGTCGAGAACTTTGTTGGCAACAATGATGGCTGTATTGATATCAGATATATCTTCTAGTATTACAGTGAATTCATCACCACATAAACGTGCGACTGTGTCGGTATTACGCAAGCAGTCCATTAAACGATTAGAAACTGCTTGTAATACTTTGTCGCCAACAGGGTGTCCATGTGTGTCATTTATAATTTTGAATCGATCCAGATCTAGAAAAAACAATGCACCTAATGACTCATTTCTATTGGCCTGTGCAAGTGCATGGCTTAATCTGTCTTTAAATAGCAATCGATTAGGTAAGCCTGTAAGTTGATCGTAATGAGCCAGATGGTAGAGGTGTTGTTGCCGTGACTCTGTGATTTTATTTAACAGGTCATGTCCTGTTCCCATTCCAGTGTATTTTCCATTTTCGGTAATAATAAATCCGTCATACATATATTGCATGCCTGCATCTAATATAATGCGAGCCATATCATCAATTGTTTCACTGGCGTCTACAATGATTGGGTTTTCGTACATGCTTGTGATACTAGGTTTTTTTCCAAATAGCTCACGTGTAAATGGTTTGCTAAAGAGTTCTATTAAAGTGTTTCTATTGATTAGACCAATAGGGTTGCCATTCTCAACGACAGGAATAGCATAGAGTGATGTATGGCTAACAAAACGTTCCAATGTTTCTAGAAGAGGAGTTGATGGATTAATTGGATCAACATAGGTTATAAGATTTGAAACAGAGTTTTCTTGTTTGTTAAATTGTAGGTTCGCTGTTATAGGTTTGTTAAATGAATTTACGGACATGTATGATTCTTTTTTTTTAAAATGTTGTATGCAAGAAATGAAAATTTTTAATATCAGTATTTATAGATAGGGCTGTCCATCGCTAACAACCTTATTATTATTTTTTGTTGTTAAGAGATTGTGACAATAATGATTAATGTAATGTTAATCGTTGTATATAACAGTAGTTGCTGTTGTTGAATGATGATATTGGATTTCTGTAATATTATTGTAATAGTTTCATAATATATTGAACCTCGAAATTTTTTAATTCAGGTTTTTATTATGAAGCTCCAGAGTGTCACCCAGATTATTTCTGTATTAATTATTTTTTTCACTTCTATTGCGATTGTAACCGGGGTGTGGGGCTGGGATCAAATGGAGCGGCCGTACAAAATCAACCAGGAATATAATAATTTCAATAATGTTATTAATTCTGATGTGTATATTAAACTTGAGCGATATCTTGGGACGGGTAATGCAAGTTTTTTGAAAGAAGCTGAAAGTTCTTTAATGTTACTGTCATCAAGTAAGTTGTTGTGGTTGTCAGATGATGAGAACAAAATTATTGGTGCTGCGATTCAGGATGTTAGTAGCAACATACAGCTTGTTAGAGAAGCTGGAAAACTTTCGGCAAATCCAGATGAATTGTTGATTCATAATGAGCTGGATAGAGCAAGTGATATTACTAGCCTGATAGGGTATTTAAATCAATCGACTATAGCTAATGAATTTAAGCATAAATACTTACAGCTATTTTCAAAAACTAGTGCCGGATTACAAAAATTATCATATTTGCGACAAAAATATATACACACAAAAAATCCTACCATAAAAGAAAATTTAATCTTACAAAATGATCGACTCAATAATTTGTTGGTTGAACTTAAAAGGTTGCCAGATCTAGGTGTTATTAAAGAACCAGAAGAAGATACATTTGATGATGAAGAAATTAATTTAGGACAGGATGGCATAGACAATTTGTCTTCTTTAACGTCGCGTTATGTTAAAGAGCTAAATAATACAGAAGTGATGCAAGCAAGGCTTTTAGAGAGTCGAGATGCATTAAAGTCATCTCTTGATAGATTAAGATCTACTTTTGACAGTTATTCTGATCGTGTAGAAGTTATTAAAAGCAATATTACTGAACAGGTTAAGTGGATGGTGTTGATATCGGTTAGTATTATTGTATTACTACTAGTTTTTTCTTTTATTATTCAAAGGATGACGTTTGCATTTTTATCTCAGCTCATACCATTTTTTGGCAGTATGGTAAAAGGTCGATTTGATGAAGAATTTAGTAGTAGTGCGAATTTTTATGAGATACATACTGTAAAAACAACTGGCATACATTTGCAGAACTATTTGAAAGACATGATTGATCAGCTTCAAATTCAAGCGGAGAATGTGCTTGAATCAAGTCGAGATTTTCAGCGAGTATCTGACCAGGCATTTGGTCTTGCTAATTTACAGAGTCAGAAAACAGAAGCTACAGCCATTTCTATTAATCAATTGTCAGAATCGTTTACTGAAGTAGCCCGTAATGCAGCAAGTGCTTCTGTTTCAGCTCAGGAAGCGAGTGAATCTACTCATCAGGCCAATCAAAAACTGCTTGATGCAACAAATAAAACAAACCAGCTCTCCACAGATATATTATCTCTGGGTGATTTAATGCATCGTCTTCAACAGGACAGTAATGCTATAGAGTCAGTGCTTGACGTAATTAAAGGAGTAGCAGACCAAACTAATTTGCTTGCATTGAATGCAGCAATTGAAGCAGCACGAGCTGGTGAACAGGGTCGAGGATTTGCTGTCGTTGCAGATGAAGTAAGGCAACTAGCTCAACGGACTGCACAATCTACAGAAGAAATTCAGACAATCATTGCAAACTTATCAATTACAGCTAAAGAAGCGACTTCAGCTGTTCAGGTGCAAAGTGACTCAGCCATAGATTGCGTTTCGAAGACACAGGATGCACAAAATGCCCTTAAGCCCGTTGTTGTGGCGGTTGATACTATCACTGATTACAATACAGGTATCGCTTCAGCTACAGAGCAACAGTCGGTTACCGCTGAAGAAGTTGCAAGAAGCACAGGTGAAATTCAGAATCATGCGCAAGATGTAAGCCAGAACATGCATCAAGTTCATCATGCTAGTGAGAGCCTTAGCCAGGTAAGCGAAGCATTAACCCTATTGGTTAAGCGTTTAAAGCAAGGTGACTGAATGAGTTTTATTTGTAATGTTAAGAGTAGCGAAGAACAAGACAGGTTACTTCTTCACGATCGTGATAGAGATGTTTGACACTTAAACGGTAATCCATGCCGATATCATCTAGCTCATCCTGGATGAATTCCTTGCAATCCATTACCATGTCATAACGTTTTTTCATGGGAAGTTTCAGGTTAAACATGGCATGCTTTGTATGCCCGCCCGTTAACCAGCGACACATTAAACGCGTTATATGCATGGGGCGCTCGACCATGTCGCAAACAAGCCAGTCTACAGGCTTTTCTGGGAGGTATTTAAATCCGTCAGCTTTTACTTCTGTCACCATGCCGGTTGCCATTAATTTTGCATCCATTGATCCATTGTCGATAGCAGACACACGAATGCTTCTGTTAACCAGTTGCCAGGTCCAGCCACCGGGACAGGCACCCAGGTCAACGGCTGTCATTCCATTGGCCAGGTATTTATTTTGCTCACTTTGAGTGAGCATAGTTTTAAACGCTTCTTCCAGTTTTAAGGTGGACCGGCTTGGTGCAGAACTGGGCATACGTAAACGCAGAATACCCATGTGATGTTCAGAACTATTATTTATATGTGATACACCAATATGTACATTCGAAGAGTCTAAAAAGAACAGGTGTAAGCGCCAGTAACTTTTGTTGTTGATTAGCTCTTCTTTTTCCAGTGCGCGTGTCAGTGGCGTAGAAAACTTTTTACAAAAACTACTTACCTGTTTGCCATCGTTGGTGTCAGGTGTTTCCAGTAATACCTGTGTGAAATCCAGTCCGAGTGCTTTTATTGATTTGAGTATTGGGGTGAGTCTGTCTTCCTGCGGTAACTTGCTGAAGATTTCACTGACGAAAACAGATTGCCTTGCAAAAATAAGTTTTCTGAATTGAACCGCGTGATTAAATTTATTGAGCGTAACCGGTGAGGTTGCATAAAAGCCGACATAACCAGAATCTGCTTTTGCTTTAATGTAGCCGGTAATACCATTGATTTGAGTGATGTGCATAATTTCTGATGCAGTTTCTTTTTCAAATCCGGGGCGGCAGTATAGAAGGCAGCAAACAGGGTTAATTTGTGTGTCGTTCATAGGGTGTTTTCAATTGTGATAGCAGATGAAATATTCGGCGCTAATGCTACCTTGAATTAGAGAGCTTGTCCTTAGATGTCGCTATATAAGCGCATATTATTAAACCCATAATGTGAGGCCGGTTGAAAATCAGGCGTGGCAGTGTAACATTCGCATTCAGATAACGATTATTGAGATAAATATGTCCCCGGAAGATGTAAAAAAGCTGATTGAAGAAGGCGTTGAAGGCGCTGAAGCCATTATTTCAGGCGAAGGCTGTAACCTTGAATGCACGGTTATTAGCGACGCTTTTGAAGGTAAAACCATGCTGGCTGAACAGAAAATGGTTTATGCAACGGTGAATCACCTGATTCAGTCTGGTGAGTTACATGCATTAGGTATTAAGGCGTTTACCAGGACTGAATGGGCTGAAAAGCAGGGATAGTCCCCGCTTTTGCTAACCCATGTGGTTAGAGTTCTAGAGCAGTATCAATTTGCTTACTAATTAGTGTTGATTGATCATATAAAGAGTTACCCACGATAGGCTCCTGACTAAGCTTTTTATTAATCCTCTCTAGTAGTGATTCTATATATAGAACTTTTTCTTCAGCAGCATCTGGCTTTAGTTCTTTGAACGTTTCTACTTCCTTGGCAACAAAGTAGGCGTGTCGTGCAGCACGCATTGCCAATGAGCTTATATTTTCTACCTCTTTATTTTTTCTGTAATTAGATTGAATAAATTTGTGGGCGCTTTCTAGTTCATTTTCAGCTTTTTCAAATGTTTTAGGCGCCAGATCGTCAGCATCTGCATCGTCTGCTCTTTCTAGCATAGCTTCAACTGCTGTAAGGTTCTTTTCAGTAACAATCTCAATTTCGATTTCAAGCATATCCTGAATTAATTCAGCCTGATCCTGCATGGCTTCATTCATTTTACCGGCTTCAATTTTCTTGGCGATATCCACTACATCATCAGCGCTATCCTGGATATCATCTGTAAATTTTTTACCTGAATCCACTTTTTTAAGCATTTCTAGCTGGTCGATTGAGTCCTTAAGGGCTGACTCAATCTTTGGTTTCATTGCCAGACCATTTTCAATGAGTTTACTGGCTTTAAAGCATTTTTTAATACCTTCATTAAGGGTTTCTTTAGATTTGATTTGTTCAAGGCCATCTTCTACGTTATCTGCAGCTTGCTCCAGGTGTAATGGAGTATAAAAGTTTAGCGATGCTTCATGGCCTTGTTTAACTGCTGTGGTTGCAGCTGAACAAATTTGCTCAGGTGTTTGTTTGGTGCTGCTTAGCTGTTTTAACGCTGCATCATCTACATGTTTGGTATTGGCTATCTGCTGTGTCATACATCCCGTTAGAAGGCTGCTAGCAACTAATGAGGTTACGCTGAGGGTGTTTTTGAAGTAATTCATGACTCATCCTTAATATTATTTTAAGGATGAGTTTAGATGGTCTTGTAAATTTTGTGAAATTTAAATGTGATGAACTTTAATTATTAATTTATTTAAGCTCATCGATTAAATGAGGTTTGATCGTTTCGTACAGGGCAGGGTAAACCTTGCTTGAAGCCGCAACAATATTACCTGTTTCCAGGTAGTTACCTTCACCGCTAAAGTCAGTCACAATACCACCCGCTTCACGTATCAGTAATACACCGGCTGCCATATCCCAGCTATTCAGGCCAATTTCCCAGAATCCATCCAGTCTTCCCGCGGCAACATAGGCTAAATCTAGCGCTGCAGAACCTGCACGGCGGATACCAGCAACTTTAGGGTGTACGGCTTTAAACGAAGCCAGGTAAGTATCTAAATACTGCGGCTGTTTGAACGGAAAGCCTGTTCCGATTAACGTATTGGCAAGGCCTTTACGTGGCGTTACACGTAGGCGTTTGCCATTTAACTGTGCGCCATCGCCGCGTGAGGCAGTGAATAATTCGTTTTTAACGGGGTCAAATATAACGCCCACTTCCATGCGACCTTTATGCTGTAAGCCAATGGAAACAGCAAACTGTGGGAATCCATGCAGGAAGTTAGTAGTGCCATCAAGAGGATCGATGATCCACTGGTATTCACTGTCTTCGTTAAATGTACCGCTTTCTTCGGCGATAATGCCGTGATCGGGGTAAGCCTGTTGAATAGCTTCTAAAATAACTTCTTCTGCTTTACGGTCAACTTTAGTCACAAAGTCGTTATCAGCTTTAATCTCAATCGTTAAGCGATCAAGATTGTCGATGTTACGCAGAATAATGTCACCGGCAGCTCGAGCAGCACGGGTGGCGATAGTTAACATGGGATGCATAGGGATAGATCTTCAACAGCCAATTCAGAGGGCGCAAAGGATAGCAGAAATAGCCTCGATATTCTTCAATTTCTGCCCAAAAAGGCTGCCGAAAGCGGTATGATTAGCCCTTTTTTGGCCATACTGAACTCCATGTTAGATAATATTCGCATTGTACTGATTAATACTCATCACCCCGGCAACATTGGTGCCGCGGCACGAGCCATGAAAAACATGGGCTTAACCCGCTTGTATCTGGTGGATCCAATCGACTTTCCGTCTTTTGAGGCGTCTCAGCGTGCCTCATCTGCAACCGATGTTTTAAGCAATGCGGTTGTTGTCGATACACTGGCTGAGGCGCTAAAAGGCTGTTCATTAGTCTGTGGAACCACGGCGCGTATGCGCTCGGTAAAATGGTCACAGGTCGATGCGCGCGAGTGCGGTGAATTATTGCATGTGGAAAGTGAACAGCATGAAGTGGCCCTGGTATTTGGCCGTGAACGTTCGGGCTTAAGTAATGATGAGCTGGAGTTATGTCAGACGCTGGTTAATATTCCAACCTCGGAAGCGTATAGCTCGCTGAA
>Ga0316207_10003451_pt1 | contig 14641 bp, 12 predicted proteins | sample 6weekpyrite_MG_FD_204943 | JGI IMG/M metagenome (GOLD analysis project Ga0316207, IMG submission 204943) | Microbial mat bacterial communities from mineral coupon in-situ incubated in ocean water Damariscotta River, Maine, United States -... | ecosystem: Environmental > Aquatic > Marine >... | reverse complement strand
GATGCATGGCCAGTTACAGTGCTATTTATGGTTTACTTACAGCGCTTGAAAATTATTTAAAACGTTGTCTGGAAGATGATAGTGATGACATTCTTCTAGATAAAGCGGGAATTGTTGTGCTCAGCAGTAGTGATCTTAAAAAAGATCCTAATGGTAGCTCAGTTGGTATTTATCTGCATCGTATATCAATAGACCCGCATGGGCGCGGCCGTTACTTGCCTTCTTCTACTACATCAGGCAGTGCAAAACCTGAACTTCCTGTTAATTTACACCTGCTCATTATTGGATGGGCACAAAATGCTGATAAAGAAGTGGATATGCTGGCCTGGGCAATGCAGCATATTGGTGGAGGCCTTGAACTGGATAGCGCAAGCCTGATCGAACGTGATAGCAGTTGGGGTGAAGATAATGTAGTACAAATTATCCCAGAGGATATGACCACCGAAGATCTATTACGTATCTGGGAAAATCTTCCTCATAGCTACATGCTATCGACTCCATACGTTATGAAAACTGCTCGACTTGAAGCACCTGACTGGTCAGAAAGTCATGCGCGCGTAGGCTCTGTTATCACACCTGTTGGGGGAGAAGCGTAGCATGAGTTTACGACATAACTTCCAGGTGTTTGAAACACAGGCAAGGTATGCTAGTGACCTGGTTCACTGGGTTGAGGGAAGTGGTCCTGTGTTTGATCAGCCGCGCCCACTTGCGCATGCACTTGAAAACACGCTCGAAATTAATCTTCTTGATGCACCTTTGAAAATCGATCCAGAAAGCATTTTATTGACCGATCGTACCCCCTCGGACTTAACCCTTACACATAAAACGGGTGTAATGATTTTATGGCGGCTCAATGCCAATGACAGTAAAACTTTAATTAGTGCGCATGCAAAAAATAGCTCGGCTGATGCACGTACAAGACCTCTAGAAACAGCTTACAAAGTCAGCGGTACAATTTCTGATCAACAGAAACGAGTTAATCCACGTGAATTTAATCTTGTAGATGTTGGTAACTTTATTGATGTAAGTGATCCGCTTGCAAAAGGACATGAAGTTAAATTATACCGTTCCCCAATGGGCACACAAATGGGTAGCCTTGGGGGGGTGCAGGGGCGTATCCAGTGGGATACAGGTGAGATTGCATCCTGGGCCATTATTACCTGTGAAGTCACTTTAAAGCATACCACAGGCACGCATAGTTACAGTGCTCAGGCGGATATCAATGGCGACTTTCGTCTGGCTTTTGCATCTTTACCTTTTCCTAAAAAAGAAGATGATAGTAGACCACCTTATGCCTGCACTCTCACTGTGTCTGCATTGAAATCGGCAAGTCAACAGAAATGGCATCAACCCGATGATTTTGTCACAGCTGAGTTAAAGGAACTTGTTGGGGATGATGAGGAGGGCGAGGATGAGGACGAAGATGAGTTTAGCGAAAGTATTGATTTTGATTTTTTTACAGGAAAAATCCAGCGCTTAAAAAGCATGGGTTCAGATGCATTTTTAATTATTAAAGAAACTGAGTAGTTTCATTAAATTTAATAAAATTTTAAACCAGAGTATTACAACCAGGAGCATATAGTCATGCCAGAGTATTTAGCACCAGGGGTCTTTGTTGAAGAAACGAGCTTTCGCTCAAAATCTATTCAGGGTGTTGGCACAAGTGTCGCTGGCATCGTGGGTCCGACGCGTACCGGGCCATTACGGGGAACACCGGAGGTACTCACCAGTTACGGGGATTATACCCGCGTATTTGGTGATGCAAACCCACTTAAGTATGGTGATACTGAAGTTCCTAACTATACCGCATTTTCGGCAAAAGCTTTTTTTGATAATGGCGGTAAGCAGCTATATGTAACACGTATAACCAGGGAAGTTAATAAATCAGGTGTTGACGGAAATGGTAGTACAGCCATTTCTGCAACACGGGTTGATGCAAATAACAAACTTACATTAGGCAGCCGGTTTCCAGGTGAGATGGGTAGATATACACTGGAGTTGCGTTGGCGGGAAAGTGAAAACCTTTTGAGTTTTGAAAGTACAACCATTCCACATGAAAACGAATTACTGTTTTTCACAGCAACGTTTAGTACGGTTGCAGAACTCCATGATGACTCCACTGCCGTAGTAGATGATCTGCCAATTACAGTCAAGGCCGTAGTAAAAAATGTTGGCGGTACTCTAACGGTTGTCAATGGTGCAGTACTGGATGGTGATGATGCAGATATTTCAGCAAAGCTGGGCCCAGTACTAGTGGCTGAATTACCAGCCGTGAGTAATCTTACGCGGGTCACTGTAAAAAGTCCCGCCAGTGGAAAAGTTACCGATGGTACCCATGCACATATTAGCCTGAGTGAACAAAGTGATGTGAGCGCATACACAGGTGCTGCACATTGGGGGTCACTAACCACGCTGGTGGGGACGTTTGAAAGTGATGCAGATGATAATCCGCAGTTTAAACTGGAATCTGATTTAAACGAAGGTGTAGGGGCCGATATTACCATTCCACTGGTCGCACTGGCGGGTGCTGATACGATAACCTCAGCCATCGTACAACGTAATTTTGATTTAGATGTACGTACAGGCGGTATTAATGGGGAAGTGATTTATAGTATTGGTGATATCTCAACCTCTGTTACCGGTGATAATACCCTGGCTAAACGCCTGCCAAAAACACCTTCAAGTAGTGATGCTAAGAGAACCCAGCCGATTTATGCGAATATTGCTGATAACCCAGGTGATGACGGTGTTTTTAATGCATTGTTTAACCTGTTTGACCCTGGTGCAAAAGAAGGAAATTATTCTCCTGTTAAGGAACCCCGTTACATTATTGAATTAAATAAAGTGGGAAGTGATGGTAAAACGCCTGTTACAGGAACTTTTACTGATGCTTCTGATGGTATAGCCCCAACTGATGCGGATTATCGCGGTGAGATAGATGAGGTAAAAGGTAATACCGGGCTTTCCAGTTTTGAGCAGGTTGAAGATATTTCAATTGTCGCTACGCCTGCAGCGGCAGCACAAACTTCCACACACCAGGCAGTGGTTGCAGAAGTACAGGCGCATTGTCGAAAAATGCGTTATCGCGTCGGTGTAGTGGACAGCCAGAAAGATATGTCGATTGCAGATATTCGTAACTTTGCCTCTAACTTTGATGACTCACGCCTGGCTCTATATTACCCCTGGGTTGTTATGTCAGACCCCACTGGCGCAGCGACAGAGATTAGTGTTCCACCCGGTGGTTTTGTTGCCGGTGTCTATGCGGGCACAGATGTTACCCGCGGTGTGCACAAACCACCGGCAAATGAAATTGTTATTGGTGCGTTACGCTTTGCACAGGAAATAAATCAGTTCCAGCAGGAATTACTCAATCCAAATGGCATTAACTGCTTACGTTCATTTCCTGGGCGAGGCCATCGAGTCTGGGGTGGTCGCACACTGGCGAGTGATCCAGAATGGAAATACGTAAACGTGCGCCGCTATTTTCTTTATCTGGAACGTTCCATTGACAAGTCTTCACAGTGGGTGGTGTTTGAACCCAATGGCGAATTACTCTGGCGTAATGTGCGCAATACTATCGAAGATTTTCTCTATAACGAATGGGCCAACGGACGTTTGCTTGGCAGCAAACCCAGTTCGGCATTTTTTGTGAGATGCGATCGAAGCACCATGACCCAGGCGGACCTGGATGAAGGCAGACTGGTTTGCGAAATCGGGGTTGCTGCATTAAAGCCCGCAGAGTTCGTTATCTTCCGTATTGGTCAAAAGACCGCAGACGCTTAAACCATTTTTTGAGGAAATAGAAAATGCCTACATTACGTGAAACACCTTATTCAGCTTTTAACTTCCTGGTTTCAGTGGGAGAGAACTCAGGCAAAGAGTTTCAGGCGGGTTTTGCCGAAGTCTCAGGTTTAAGTGCCGAGGTCACACTGGCTGAATATCGCAATGGAAATGAAAATACAAATTATCTGCGCAAGATTCCTGGCATTAATAAATCCGGGGATGTAACTCTAAAACGTGGGGTGATTGGCGCAACCAATTTATGGTCCTGGTTGAACGAGCTACGAGATGGAAAAGTTGATGATGGAAAACGCACGGTGACGGTTCATCTGCAAAGTGAAGACCGATCAGAAGTTGTGGTCTCCTGGAAACTCACTAATGCCTTTCCTTCCAAATGGACGGGACCAACCCTGGCGGCTAAAGGTGGTGGTGATGTGGCCATGGAGGAGCTCGTTCTGGCGGTTGAGTATATTGAAATGGATGAGCAGTAGGGTAGAAAAAAATGTACCTGGCTGATCAACGCATTACGCTACAGGCTCGCCCTTCGGCACAGCAAACCGCTATATTTGAAGTGGTGATGCTGGGGCATTGTGGTGGCAAGGCTGACTTAAGTCAGTTAAGCCATGATGCACTTGCACAAATCAGCTCCCTTGGGCTGGTTGAACAGGCCGCGGAGATTAAAGCCATTCAGGCAAAAATTCTGGCGGCTGAATTGTCTGATACATTACTGGGCGAAAGTGAATCGTCAGGGGCATTAATGGCTGAGCTGGGTCGTCTTGAAAATCTTTATAATATTCCGCTGCCGATTCTGAGCCTGGCAGATTTTCAGGCTTTGTTTCCACAGGCGACACAGAGGGGCGCTGCCTATGAAAGTCAGTTAGCGGGTAATGAATACTGGCTGCCCAAAGCGGTTGCAGATTTTTTTAATGATAGTGAAGCTTTAGCAACCGGAGCAAAAAAACTCTGGCTGATTCGAGTGAATGAAGTTGATGGGCAAAAGGGTTTTTTACCTGACGGTGACTGTGATTTAACTGACATTAGTGGTTTACGTGGATTGCACCTGGCGCTATTGCCTCCCGCAGCCGGCTTAATCACTATGCCCGACTTAGAGCGATTGCAAATCCCACAGCAACTTCCCGATATCCCACGTGTGCGTCTGGAAAATCCCGCACCGGCATTTCTTCCCTGTAGTCAGGAACAACCCGCAGACGATGGTCACCGCGAACGACGCAATTCAAATGAAATGCCAGAATTTAGTGAGCCCTGGTCGACTAAAAAAATAGTCGCACATATTCTCCAGCCAATTCATAAATATCGACCTGATATGCAATGCTTATGGACAATGGGACTGGAGTACGATAACAGTCGAGGCACACCGGGATTATCAACACAGGCTCTGGATGACCTGAAAGATTTACGTGAAAGCGCAAACTATCGCCACGGTTTACATCGCATCCAGTTTATTTTTCCTTATCTGCGAAGGGATACAAAAATCTACAGTGCCAACGGATTACTGTCTGGTCTGATTGCAAGCCAGAGTGTGCAACTGGGAACCTGGCGATCGGTTGCCGGTGTGGCTTTAGCGGATAGTAGTTTGCCTTATCCCATGATTGATCATCGTCAGGCAGCTCAGTTGCGCGAAAGTCATGGCCTGGGTTTAATTGTGCGTCAGGCGGGTCGAACCTGCCTGGATGACGAACGTCTGGCCGGTTCATACATGCCCAAGTTTGGCCAGGCTTCCAATGAGAGCAGTGCACAACGTTCAGGCGAACTGGTGCGTTTTATGGGGTTTTTACAACGCAAATTATTGCGATTAGGTGAGAGCATTCTGTTTGCGATGGACCCACTTGATCCGCGGCCGATGTTATTACTCGAACAGTTTTTTGATCGCCTGCATGAGCAGGGGGCATTACGCGGTGGGCTTGCCAGGGATGCTTACAGCATAGAACAAATTCCCAGCGCCGAAAATGTCCTGAAATATGAAATTCAAATTGCCCCGGCGTTTTCAATTGACCTGATCCGTCTGAGCTTTAGTCATCAACAGGGTGAGAATACCCTGAGCCTGGAGTGGGAGGGAATTTAATGCAGGAATTTATTCCCTATCGATTTGAAGTTAATTTGTTTTCCGACTCAGGTATGTCTGAACTGGTTTGCGCCGGTGCATTTAGTGATGTAACCGGTCTTGAAGCGAGTATGAGTCCAGTAAAAATGAAAGAGGGTGGTCGCAATTGGGGGGAGGTTCAGCTTGCGGGTGTGACGACTTTTCCAGCCATTGTTTTAAAGCGTGGCATGACCGATGTTGATGATTTATGGAAGTGGTTTGAGTTTACCACTCTGCAGGCAAATTATGGTTATCGATTACAGGGAGAAATACGCGTGTTATCTCCAGAAGATAAAAAGAAAGTATTGCAACGTTGGGTACTTAAAAATGTAATGGCTACAAAATTTAAAGGCCCGGATCTTTCATCCGCAGCAAGTACGGTTGCAATAGAAGAGTTACATCTTGTGCATGATGGTTTAAGCCTGACTCGACCTGGTGCAGCATCCGCTAAAAAAGGAGTGGTAAATGGCTGAAGCAAGTCAGGTTCCGAGTTTAGCTAAGGCCAAACTGATTCCCCTGGATGATAAAGGGGCTGAAAGTGATGAGTCAAAACACATTAAGGTACAGTTTAATCCCTCATCATTGAAAGTGACCCTGGCAAATACTTTGAAAGCGGACAGTAAAAGTAAAGATAGTGGCACCGCTGCACAGTTTGTGGATAAGTCTTCATCTTCATTATCAATAGAGCTGATGTTTGATACCACCATTGAATTTGATGGTGTAAAAGCCAATACCGATGTGCGCTTACAAACACAGAAAATTGCCGAAGCCTTTATGAAACCAATTGAGGGGAGTGACAGTAAAATGCTTGCACCGGCTCGTTGTCGATTTCAATGGGGCGCATTTAAGTTTGTCGGCATGGTGGGATCTTATAACGAAACCCTGAATTTCTTTTCACCTGAGGGAATTCCGCTTCGTGCAAAATTAAGTCTTTCGCTGAAAGAAGATAAATATCAGTTCGAACGCGATGAAAAGGTAAAGGCTAAACGTGGACAGTTACCCAATTTTAGTAAGGCACCCAAAGACACAAAAAAGAAACAGACCGGTGATGCGCAAACTCTAAATGAGACCTTAAAAAGTGAAGATAAGGATGAAGCAAAATTTAGAAACACCGCAATGGCCAATGGCGTAGAAGATACTCGACAGTTAAATTCTCAACCTTTGCAGGTGGCTAAGAATGATCCTGTCATTCCTGAAACCCGGCAGATGGATGGAAGTACCGCCAGCCCCGGATTTAGTCAGGGAAATTCCGCTGCACTTGGTAGTCGTATTCCCGGTGCGTTTAGTCAGATTAATAAGGCCAGTAAACAGATTAAGCAGGCTGAAAGTCGAGCTCAACAGGCCAGGAAAAAAATTCAACAGACAAAAAAACGCTTACAAATCGCCAGCAAACGAATTCAGGATGTGAGAGATAACTAATGCCAGTCATTATAAACCAGCTTGATGCTGAAATTACCGAACCCGTTGAAGTCAGTCCCGAAACTTCGGTTGAACCGAGCATGGGCAATGCCGAAGCTGCCGATTGCTTTAGCAGCCAGATGGAATTGATGACGGAGCGTGCAGAACGTTTGCAGGTTGATTAACTATGGCTGAAGCAGCGGTAATAAGTGCACGCCCACGCATCTCGATAAATGGCGAGAGACGTGCCGATCTGGATGAAGCGGTATTACAGGCATCAATACAGCTTCCACTGGCGGGTCAAAGCAGTGCGGAAATTAATTTACAGAACTGGGGGCCCTCGGATTCGGGTGATGGTGAGCCGGGTTTTCGTTTTACCGAGCTGGCCTTTGGGGATGATCTGCAAATCCAGATGAGTGAAGAAGGCGATGAAGCGATTTTTACCGGGCAGATTACCGGTATTGAAGAACGTTATGGTGATGGTGCGCCGCACCTGATTATTCTGGCGGAAGATGCATTGCATCGTCTGGCGCGACAGCGGCATAGCCGAAGTTTTGATGACACAACATTAGATCAACTGGTACAGAGTATTGCGGATGAAGCGGGATTAAGTGTGGATATAAATACAGGTAATGCCAGTGGGCAGTGGTTGCAGTATAACGAAAGTAACCTGGCTTTATTGCAGCGTTTATTAACACCGATTGCCATCTGGCCCAGACTGGAAAATGGTGTGTTACGCGCCAAGCCGGAAGAAGCAGATACATCACCGGTGATTGTTAGCGCACAGGATGGTGCATTGCAGGTGCGCATTATTGCGGATCTTAATCGACAGCCTGTAGAAGCAAAAGTGCTGGCCTATGATGCGGAAGCGGGTGAACCGGTGGAAGCCAGTAGTTCCGAACCCGGTGGAAGTCCATCAGGGGATACTGCACGAGATACGTTACAACAACTAGGCTGGGAAGGTAACTCAGTGTTTCCGCAACCCTTTGCACACAACCAGGCGTATGCGGATCTATTAGCTCAGGGGCGGTTTCAGTTTCAGGCCTGGCGTTTTTTACACGGCGATGTGGTGAGTAAAGGCATGCCGGAATTACGCAGCGGAAAAGAACTGGAGTTGCGAGATGTATCAGAACGTCTTGCGGGTAAGTATCGGATTACCCATTGCTCACATCGATTTGATAGTAGTAAGGGTTACCAGACGCATATGAAAGTTAACCGTGCTGACTGGGAGGGCGCATGAATATTCCGCACTCACCCGGGCAGTTAAATGCGTTGCATATTGCCACCGTACTGGATAATCAGGACCCGCAGGGGCGCGGTCGAATTCAGGTGCAATTGCAAACCACTGATCTTCAGTTATGGGCACCGGTCATGACCGCTTCCGCAGGGCAGGGTTATGGTATTTCATTTTTACCTAAAGTGGACGAGTTAGTGATACTGGCATTTCTAAGTCCGGAAATGCCAGTGATTCTTGGCGCATTATGGAGTGGTTCAGATTCACAGCCAGAAGATAGTGAGCCGGTTGAACAACGTTATGCGATTCAAACTCCATCGGGTTTGCAGATGACCTTTGATGATGAGAATGGCCCAAATATTGAAGCAAAAACACCCAATGGTTATCGGGTGCAGATTACCGATGAGGATGGCGGTGAAATTCAGATTGAAAAAGGCTCAGAAAAAATTTCACTGACCAGTAGTGGTATAGAAATTAAAGCTGCAAGTAATATAAAAATCGACGCGGCGCAAGTTGATGTAAAAGCGCAGCTGGTAAAAGTGGATGCAGGCATGAGCCAGTTTTCTGGCGTGGTGAAGTGCGCAACATTGGTCACTGAATCTGTGGTTTCCCCCGGTTATACAACTGGAGCAGGTAACCTGTTGTAATGGATATTTAAAAACATGCAAATGAAAAGACAGAAATATACACCGCTTATATGCGCTCCTTACTACAGCGATGCTCGTCAGAGTGGTGCGGTATTGCATCGCTATCTTGATGATCAGTTTATTCCTCGTTTTGCCAACCAGGCACAGGCGAATCAACTTTCCCAGGACAGTCATAAGTGGATCGATGAAGATCGTTTTGTGGATAATAAATATCCCAGCCTGCGATTACCTTTGCATCGCACCTTTTATGTTCTATGTTGTGAAGCCTGTTGTAATGCACCAGGACAACCTGCACTGGACCCCTCAAGAATTGAGTCTGCGGGGTTTGTGATTCGCCAGCAGGTAAAGGGAAATGATTTACGCTGGATGCAGCGTGACGGTTTAGATACGGGATGGGAAATTCCACAAAATCCGGGTGTTGATGAGCCGGATGAATATCGTTATCTATTGAACAAAGGTTATCTTGAAGCGCGTTCACCTGAACCGGCTTATAGTGGTGAGGTGACCTATCCACTCAGTCCAACTCTGGTGCAGGATAAATTATCAAAACCCACTCGCGCACATAATTTACTTTATGGATTTGTGCCTCTGGGTGGGCAGGGTTATTCATCTGCTTCGTCGGATGATAAACCGTCATTAAACGAAGTGATGAGTCAGTCAATCTGGCCGATCGGTACTTACCAGCGTTCTATCTGGGTTGAAAATAGCAGTAAGCACAGCGGTCACTTAATTCAAAGCGGTGTTGTTCAACAGGCCGGGGCTGAATTACTTGCACTGTTATTTGAGCGCTTTCATATTCTTGAATCAGATAACAATACTGAAAACGCCGAGTTAATTAATTTATTAAAAGATATCAAACCCTACTGGGGTAGTGGCGGCGGGCATGATCCTGAGGATTATTCTCAGGCTTATCATCTGTATGAATATTTACGTCGTTATCGAAACAGAGTAGATGACTGGCTTGCGGCTTATCATAATTTTGATAGTGATTTAAATCTGGCAAATAGCAGTGCAAAACTGCACAGTCGTTTGCAGCTTTTTATTAGCGAAGATCAGGCCAGTGATTTACGTCTGTTACTCGCAAGGCGTACACAGGGCGTTATTGAGCTTGCATTGAGCGATCTACCCGAGCCCCGATATCACCGAGATGGTCTGTATTACGCAAAAACATTTCTACGTTATATAGATGAAAAAGGCTGTGCAAAAATTATCTGGGGTCCATCAAGTGTTCCATTTAGAGTGGCGGCGCCTTTCGATCCGCAAGCTAGTCGTCCACAACTTATTCAAATGCCTAGCCTGGATGATTTAAAACGGGGCCTGGCAAACGGGGTGGTTTTACGTACACCTAAATCTTTATCCGATGTGATTGAACGGATTAAACCGGATTTAGGTGATCCAGGTGAGCGCCCTGCAAAAAGTCGCGGCGGTGATGGGGGCTGGATGTATATTTTTAGTATTCCCATTATTACTATTGTTGCGATGATTCTGCTTATGGTGGTGGTGAGTTTATTGAATTTTATTTTCCGCTGGATTCCCTGGGTTATACAGCGTATTCCAGTACCGAAATGAAGTATAAAAAGTTTTCATAAATAAAATAAATGTATAAAAAATCATAACAATTTAAATGCATATAAACAAATAAATAGAGACGTGTTAAATGAATAATGAAATAAATAAATCATTTTCACCCGTTCCAACTAGCTGGCCACTTGGCGGTTTAAGTAAAGAAGGTTTCACACCTGCTGGCTTATATTGTTATACCGAAGGTAATGAAAGTATTCGTGAATGTATCTGGAATATTTTACTCACCCGACCCGGTGAACGTTTAATGCGTCCGGAGTTTGGCGTGGGGTTGCGCGACTTTGTGCATCATCCGAATAATGAAACGACACGTCATCTTATGGCAGATGTTATAAAGAAGGGTGTAGAGCGTTGGGAAAATCGTATTGAACTCAATTCAGTAGAAGTCAGCGCCGACCCGTTAAATCTGGCACAGGTCAATATCACATTAAATTATAGTTTGCGAAATAGTGGTCAGGCTGATGGTCTGAGCTTTAACATGAATATGGACGGCTAAACAATGCCTTTACCTATACCTAATCTGGATGATCGACGCTTCGAAGATCTGGCTGCTGAGGCACAGGAACGTCTGTTAAGGCAGCTGCCGGATCTTGCGCAAATATCCCCCGGTGATCCAGCTTTTGTGATTACCGATTTATTTGCCTGGATGACGGAAGCCATTCTTTATCGAGCCAACCTGATACCTGAACGGCAAAGGCGTGCTTTTTTAAATTTACTACAGTTGCCGTTACAACCTGCACAACCATCACGTTCACTGGTCAGTGTCGATGGTCCAAATTCAAGTAAGTTGCCCAGCCTGCTGGCGGCGGAATCCGCATTTAAAAGTGCAGGTGCAAACTTTTCAAGCTTAGGTGAATTACAGCCCACGCCTTTATCAGTAGACGTATTGATAAAAGAAAACCTGAGTGAAGAGCAACTCGCTGAACTGGGCTTATCTAAAGCTGCTTTAAGTACCCAGTATGGTGAAAAAAATATTGCCACCTTTCGCCCCCGACATTTACCCGTGGGTGAGGGTGATCTTTCATTACAGAATAGTCTGGATCATGCGTTTTATCTGTTAATCAGTTTACCTGCGCGTATTCGTAATGAACGACAAACACTGATAGATAACCTGGCGGGTGTTGTGCTTAATTTTGGTATTGCACCCAATGAAGATAAAACCGCCAGTGCCTTTCCTGCAAATGATCTAGAGGAATTAACTGCGCGACGTTTAAGCTGGGAGTTAGCCTGGGTAGATAGCAGTAGCGATAAACTTTATTACCTGCCACTGGAAGTGCTGGATGACAGTTCTATGGGCGCGCGTCAGGCGGGTGTGGTCAGGGTTCGTCTGCCGGATAATGCGAGCAAGTTACAGGCACTACAGGAAGAAGATTATCAGTTTGCCGGTAAAGGCATGTATCCACCTGAAATACCTGCACATATAGAAGCAGATCAGCTGATGTTCTGGATACGTTTGCGTTGTGTCGATGAACCTGAATTAGCTTTAGGTTATCTCGGTATTAACTGTGTTGATGTTATCGGTCAGGCAATTGAACGGGACATTATGCTGGGTATAGGCGATGGTAATCCTGAGCAGTCAGTACAACTTCCGCATCCGAATGTTGACCCATTCAGTATTGAAATTGAAGTGGAAGAAAACGCGACCTTTGAAGCCTGGCAAAGAGTTAATCATTTCGGAGCTGCAAATGCAGACTCACGTGTGTATGTACTTGACCCGATAAACGGGGTGATTCAATTTGGTGATGGTGTGCGGGGTAAACGTCCATTGCCAGGACACGCCATTCGAGTGGCTTACTATCGTCATGGTGGTGGAAGTGAGAGTAATCTTCCTGCAGGTTCAATTACCAAGCTGGCAAATAAATCTTCTTTAAAAGTACGTCATGAGTGGCCGGCGACCGGTGGTGTTGATGCGGAAAGTGTCAGCGAAGCTGAACAGCGCTTGCCTGCTTTTCTCAGTCATCGAAACCGTGCAGTGAGTAAGGCGGATTTTAAAATGCTGGCGGAGTCAAACCCGGTAAATGCGGTTGCCCGAGCTGAATGTGTACCGGGTTTATTACCCGGTGCAAAAATTGAACTGGTGCAACGCGATATACCCGGTGTGATTAGTCTGTTTGTGATGCCGCCAAAAGATCCAGCTGTGAATGAAGCAGCACGTCCGAGTAAAGGTTTGCTACGGGATATCTTTGATTATTTATCCGAACGAATATTACTGGGTACAGAACTCTATGTGCTTAGCCCCGAATTTGTGCCCATAGCGATTTCCATGACACTGCAGGCGCAGGACGTGACCATGCAGCAGAGTGTAGAAAAAGCCGTAGAGGATAGCCTGGTAAATTATCTTTGGGCGTTAGCACCGGGTGGTCCCACCGGTGAAGGCTGGCCACTTGGTCGGGATATTGATCTCGATGAATTACGCACCCAGGCGAGTCGAACCTCAGGTGTTTTAAGTATTAGCCAGATGACATTGTTTTATTTTGATAGCAGCAGATCTGAATGGCAGTCTCTGGCAAAAGGCCAGACATTTACCCTGCAGGATTATCAGCTGCCACAGCTTTCAGCAGTTCAGGCCCGCGAAGATAATCAGACGGGTAGTGCAGACCTTCCATTACCCGCTGGCTTAACCCCCAGCGATAATGCGCTGGATGAAAACGGACAAACCGTTGAAGCCATTCCGGTTGTTCCACCTGGTTGTGATTAAGGAGTCAGGAAAGTAACTATGGCGAACCAACAAAAATTCTTTCTTTATTCGGAGCAGGACGACTTTCAGGAACAGTCGGGCCGAGCAGAGTGGCGAGCTGATGAAAAAGCATTGATGCTAATGCAGAACCAGCAGCCCCGTCTTATTGAGACAGAATGGACGGAAGCACATAATGCCTGGGATGCGTCTGGGCCTGTGGTAGTGGATGCCTTTGGAGCTATCGGTGAACTGATCGAAAATGATATGGCCCTTGGGTTTCGAACTCACTGGCAGGATGCGCCAGCGGTGATGGAAGATGAACACAGTCAGGCGATTCGACTGCAAGAAGGTGTGTTTACGGATTTGCATTTTGGTGGTGAGAGTCGACTCGCTCTGGGTATCAGTGATGAAGAGAGTAGTCATTACCGACTGGGTGTGTTTCATTTACGTAAGCGCTGGTTCGAAACGATTGCACTGGCTGAAGCCCCCGTTCGGGTCTGGACCGATGCCCAGGATCAAACCTGGGTTTTAAGTCAGAACAGCGTTTTTTTATGTGCCGGTCAACCGTTGCCACATCATTATGTAATTAAAACTGAGCGCTTTGAACCTGAAAATATTAATCCGCAGGAATTACGTGTTATTCGCCAGATTAGTTTACCAGAAGAAATAACACAAGCGCTGGCGATTTGTGAAGATGGTTTACGTTTGTATGTGCTGGCTGAAGTGAATGTTGATGATGTGAATCAGCAAAAGATATTTACCTGTTTAATGTCTGAGATAATTGTAGAGGCAAATCAATGGCAGGGTTTTGAGTTACCCGAAAGTGTCGGCTATGCCTCAGATATGTACCCTGTCGGCGCTGATCGAATTATACTGATGTTGCCTAAACCAGCGGAGATTTTAGATGAGGATTATAAAAAACGCGACTGTCCCGTTATTCAATTCAGGCAGAAAATAAATAATTCAGGGGAGGTGACGCAAAGCAGGTTTGAGCTAGTATTAGAACGTTATCCTATGCTTTCACAACTCAGGTCGCGTTTTGTAAGTAGTGAAGATCGCAGGCTGCGTTACCTTTCAAATGATGGACCGCGGGAATTATTTCCCCTTGCCCAGGCTAGATTTTTTCAGGATGCGAAATTTAATTTACGCAAGGTTCTCGACTCAGGTATACCGGATACCCAGTGGCATAAGATTGTAATGGACGCCTGTATTCCCCGTGGATG
>Ga0316207_10003450_pt1 | contig 14645 bp, 14 predicted proteins | sample 6weekpyrite_MG_FD_204943 | JGI IMG/M metagenome (GOLD analysis project Ga0316207, IMG submission 204943) | Microbial mat bacterial communities from mineral coupon in-situ incubated in ocean water Damariscotta River, Maine, United States -... | ecosystem: Environmental > Aquatic > Marine >... | reverse complement strand
GCCTCCTGACCATCTTTGGCTTCAGTCACGTCGTAGCCGGCACCCTTTAACGTAAAGCACACCATTTGACGCATTGATGCCGAATCATCAACTGCAAGAATACTTGCCATTTTGTTCTCCTAAATTACCTAAGCTAAGCGTTTTATTACTATTCGATATTATTCTTTGTTCTCTAGTGCAGCGTTTTGTGTTCGAGTCCGAGGTGTTCGGTAAGCCCGATAGTTGATGCTGCAATACACAATTCATCACTTGGTTCTATCCACGCAATATCGATGCCGTGTGCCTGTGCATCGAGAAAAAACGTACATAACAACTGCAAGGCTGCAGTATCAGTTTTTGATACTTCAGATGCGTGTAACTCAACAGCGCTACTACATTCGAGTGCAGTTTTGAGCTCATTCGCAAAGTCACTGACCACCGTGATATCCAGTGAAGACTGGCAATTAATTACGTGCTTATCTTTGTCATCGCTCATAATGCAGCTCCTTAAAAAGTCACTTTCCAGCCAAGAATTACGTGAGTGCTAGTTGCGCTATCGACATAGTTAGTTAAAGCTTTAGTTTCGATATTAAAAAAATGAACAAGATACGTATTTATAATTGATTTTAAGACAGCAAATTACATGCCATTTCTAACATGCTGAAATTGTTGGTTATTATTGAGTTAGTGGCAACGGGTTATGGTTGCCGTGGCAGTCGATAGCCAGTTACCGGCAAAATGGCACCATAAGCTGATAATTTATGTGTCATTTATACATCAATTTTTTCACAAATACGGCCGTTTTCACTAAAATGTAACTTTTGTTTACAAATCTGATTTCGCGACCCATATAAGGCTTTATATTCACGAGGTTATAAGCAGCATGTTACCGACATTACATTTGCTGGAAGACACGGATTTTCCTGCTATACAACGTGATCGCCTGTCTACGCTGCAGGTAAACCTGGGTTATCGATGCAATCAACAGTGTTTACACTGTCATGTTAATGCAGGCCCAAAGCGTACTGAAGAAATGGATGAAACGACCTGTGCGACAGTGTTGCGTTTCATGGCACGGCAAAACATCAATGTGCTCGACCTTACAGGTGGGGCGCCTGAGCTCAATCCACATTTTCGCAGCCTGGTAGAGCGGGCGAGCGCAAGCGGTGTACAGGTAATGGACAGGTGTAACCTGACTATCCTGACAGAACCTGGCCAGCAAGATACCGCGTCGTTCCTTGCACAACATAAGGTCGAGGTAGTGGCATCGTTACCGTGTTACCTGGAAGATAATGTCGATAAGCAGCGTGGCAAGGGTATCTTTGAGAAGAGCCTGTCGGGTCTTCGCCAACTAAATGCGCTGGGCTACGGACGACAGGACAGTGGCCTAACCCTTAACCTGGTCTATAACCCACAGGGTCCGCAGCTACCCCCTCCACAACAGCAACTCGAGGCGGATTACAAAAAACACCTGTTGGAGAACTACGGGATCCATTTTAATAGTCTGTTTACGCTCACTAATATGCCGATTAAACGTTTTGGCAGTACCTTGATTTCTAAAGGTGAGTTTGACCCGTATATGAAACTATTACGTGAAGCCTGCCAGCCAGCTAATATTCAATCGGTCATGTGCCGCAGTCTCATCAGCGTGGACTGGCGAGGCTATGTTTATGACTGTGATTTCAACCAGATGCTGGATATGCCGCTTATGAGCCCTTCAGGTGAGCCGGCCCATCTCGATGACTTGATGGATCTTGAGCTTGAAGGTGGTGATATTCGTATAGCCGACCACTGTTACGGTTGTACGGCGGGTCAGGGCAGTAGTTGTGGTGGTGCGCTCAATGACTGACGGCATCTGTTGTTCCATTATCATCCCGGTACTGAACGAGGCCGGGGCCCTTCCCGATACACTCAGGCAACTGCAGTCATGGCGACAGGCTGGGCATGAGGTGATTGTCGTCGATGGTGGCAGCGATGATGGTGGCCTGGCGTTATCTGTTGCGAATGTTGATCAGTGTTTGGGTGCTGATCGTGGCCGTGCACTGCAAATGAATCTTGGCGCAAGCCAGGCTAAGCACGATTGGTTGATTTTTCTACATGCCGATACCGAGTTGCCAGCTACTGCAATGCCGGTTATGCAAGCCATTTTTAGTGATCCCAATACGGTATGGGGACGCTTTGATATCAATTTGTCCGGGCGTAGCCGTTTACTTGCTGTGATCGCCTGGTTTATGAATACGCGCTCTCGACTGACAGGTATTGCCACTGGTGACCAGGCCATATTCGTGCGTAAATCTGATTTTATCAAGGTTGGCAGTTTTCCCGCGATTGCATTAATGGAAGATATAGAGCTAAGCAGCACACTTAAACAATTGGCTAAACCGGTATGCCTGTCTGAAAGGGTGATAAGTTCAGGGCGACGCTGGGAGCACAACGGGGTGGTTCGAACCGTCTTCAAGATGTGGCTGTTACGCTTCAGGTACTTTTTGGGCTCTCGACCTGATGTCCTTGAGAAAGAGTATAACCGTGGCACAGGATAATTCTGTATCGCGGGCCTGTGTCTGTGTATTTACCAAGGCACCGATTCCTAACCAGGTGAAGACTCGCTTATTGCCGGTCATAACCGCCGATCAAGCATGTGCTTTACATACTTCACTGACCCGTCACTGCCTTGAGTCTATTCAGGATCCAGGATGGCACACACAAATCTGGTCAACTGATCCTGCAGATCCATTTTTTAATTTATACAAGGCATCATGTCTCTTTCAGCAAGAGGGGGGGGGCCTCGGTGAACGTATGACAAATGCCGTGCTTGATAACCGCGATGCCTATGATTTTGTAGTGATTGTCGGAACGGATTGCCCGCAAATAGAGACTGGTATGATCACGGCGGCGCTCGATCAATTACGCAATGGTAAGGATGTTGTGCTTGGACCAGCCGAAGATGGTGGATATGTGCTTATCGGCTTTGCAACGAAGGCCTCATCAAAAGCGCTTGATGTGTTTACGGATATCAATTGGGGAACCGACCAGGTGCTGGCGCAGACCCGTGCACGTATCGTCTCGATAGGACTTGAGACCGCAGAATTAAACCACTGTCGAGATATTGATCGCCCAGAAGACCTGCAATGGCTGTCTAATGCCTATCCCGAAATTTATGCTTCAATCGGTGTATCGGAAGCATTGCCCCAATCAGACCATGAACCCGGGTAGCCGCTGATATTTGTATAGCCAAGTGATTTAAGTGCTATGAAACTCAGTGCTGAGCGGTGATGGGTATGGCAGTAACAGATGATTTTATTGTCCTGCTTGAAACCGTGATCCGTGAAGGATGCCTGCAAGGTCTCTTTATTATGAAGACGACCATTACGGGTCGGATCCATTAACCCCATCCAGTCATAATTGATGGCGCCGGGGATATGTCCACCACGGGCGGCAAATTTTTTCTCACCGCAAAATTCTGCCCCACTGCGGGCATCGAGTAACTGCACGGCATTATCTTCAAGGGTGTTTAATACCGCATCGCGTTTCGAAACGGCCGCTGTCAGTGATGCATCGAATTCAATGTTTCCCTGTGCAGGTGTAATCATTTCTTTACTCAGCGGCCAACCTTCGTTTGCCCAGGCTATCATCCCGCCATTCAGCAGGGAGTAATTTGTGAAACCATAGGCTTCGAGTGTCCAGAGTAGACGACTGGCCTTGCCGCCACCTTCATCATCATAGGCGACGATATGTGAATCGTTGTTTACGCCAACCGAGGCAAGCACCGCTGCAAACCCGGCAGGGTCGGGCAACAAGCCCATGACGGGTTTTTCAACGTGAATAATTTGTGGGTACTCAATATGCACGGCACCGGGTATATGTGCTTGCAGCCAGGTTTCTTTTTTACACAAATCAATGACAACGAGATTTTCATCACCAAGCTGCTCAGAGAGTTCGTGGCATTCAAGAATAAGGGAGAGTGAGTCAGTCATTTTGTGTATCCATCGTTGCGCTGATGAGTTGTAGCCAATGTACAACGGGTGTATCGGTTCCACTGCGCATATGCAGCAGGCAGCCTATATTTGCGGTCGCAATTATATCAGGTTCAGATTGCTGCAGGTTTGTGAGTTTATTATTCAGTAACTGTTTCGATAGTTGATGTTGCAGAATAGAGTAGGTACCCGCCGCACCACAACACAGGTGCGAGTCCGGGTAATCAACAATGTCATAACCCGCATCGGCCAGCAGTTTTTCTACACGGCCTGTGACCTTCTGGCCGTGCTGTAATGTACAGGGCGCATGAAAACTGACACGTTTACTGTCTGAATTGATAAAGGCAGAAAGATCCTGGCCTGACAAAAACTCGCTAATGTCGCGGCAAAGTTCAGCTACGCGAGCGGCCTTATCGGCATAGTCTTTATCACTTGAAAGGAGCCGACCGTAATCCTTGATCATGACGCCGCAGGCACTTGCCGTACTAATGATAGCCTCGGCGCCATTTTCAATATAGGGCCACCAGGCATCGATGTTTCGTTTCATGAATGATTTTGCTTCGTCGGCCTTGGTCATATGTTCACTCATCGCACCACAACAGCCATCGTTGTCAATTTCAACGGCAGTAATACCGAGCCTGTCGAGTACTTGGCGACAGTCGGCATTAATATCAGGGGCAAAGGCATCCTGGGCACAACCGGCTGGCATGATAACCGTACGCGCGTGGCGTGTTGGTTGTGCCTTTATATTTGGATGTGTCTTGGGCATTTCAGGCAATTGACGACGAAGCGAGGCGGGTAATACTTTGCGTAGTTGTACGGCTATCTTAACCAGGGGCCTTATACGGTTGCGATAAGGTAAAGTGAGACGTAAGGCGCGACGAATAAATGAATCCGGTAAACCGCGTTGACTTTGTTGTTCTGACAGTTCACGGCCGATACTTAGTAATCGGCTAAATTGAACACCCGATGGGCAGGTGGTTTCACAATTACGACAAGTCAGGCAGCGGTCCAGGTGCAGGCGTGTATCCTTGCTGCTATGACCGGTTTCGAGCATTTGCTTAATCAGGTAAATCCGACCGCGTGGCCCATCCAGTTCATTGCCTAGCAACTGGTAGGTTGGACAGGTTGCATTACAAAACCCGCAGTGTACACAACTGCGAAGTATGCTGTTTGCCTCATCGGCAAAGACTGACTTGTTAAAGTTTTTGTGTATTTTAGTCTGCACGGCTAGACGTCCTTATACATACGGTCAGGATTGAGTATGCCGTGTGGGTCGAATGAATGTTTGAGTCGTTTGTGAAGCGTTAAAACGGATGGCGACAAGGCCTGGAAGGCTTCGATGCCGCTTTCACATGGCGCATACAAGGTGGCGTGGCCACCGTGGGCATCACATACTTCACGGATGGTGTCGGCAGCGACGTCAGTTTTTAACCAGCGCTGTGCACCACCCCAGTCAAGAATACTGTCTTCTTCAAAATTTAATCGCGGTGTCGCAGGCGGCAATGATAGACGCCAGAGAGGGCGAGGATCTGAAAAGAACGCCAGTTTGTGATCACGCAAGTCAGCCCAGTAGTCGCTATCACCTTGCTTACTGTCATCGCCAATGATTTTTGCGGCATGCCTAACAGCGGCTTCATTACCCGATAGTCTGATGCGTAACTGCTTATCGTGATAACTGCTGGCCGATACAGGCAGTGCCTGGTTGCTTAGGCGGTTGAGTGTTTGCAGTGCGTCATCAGCACCTTGTTCAAGCACGAGCGTTTGTTCGGTTTCAGGTTTTGGAATGACGCGTATCGATGTTTCAAGCAAAACGGCAAGTGTGCCAAGTGAACCGGCCATGAGCCTGGATACATCGTAACCGGCAACATTTTTGATGACCTGGCCTCCAAACGACAACAGTTCACCTTTGCCATTAATGCATTGCACACCGAGCAAGGCATCGCGTACTGAACCGTTGTAGGGGCGTGCAGGGCCTGAAAGGCCCGTCGCAATCACGCCACCGAGTGTGCTGGTCTTGCCAAAGTGAGGAGGCTCAAAAGGTAGTGCCTGGTTATTTTCATCAAGCACTGCTTCAATTTCTTGCAGTGGCGTACCACTGCGTGCGGTAATCACAAGTTCAGTCGGTTCGTAGCTGGTCACACCCGTATGAGCCGACGTTTCGAGCAAGGTGTGGTCAGCGGCTGGGTTGCCGTAGAACCCCTTACTGCCGGCACCTTGGATCGTCAGGGGTGAACGGTCATCAAAGGCACGTTGTACAGCATGCTGAATGTCTAAATGTTTGTCACTGGACATTTATGTTGCCGTTGGGGCTATTCCCGGGTTGTTTGTGTGTGCTTGTGTGGGGTTTCTCAAACCGCTGGTATCCTGATGATAAAACAATGCCGAGTCAATGCCTGTTATTTAAATTTAAGTGAGTGGAGCATGGCCAGGCCTTTTTGGGCAGGCGGTGCTGTGCCTTCAATAATGGCATCTTCAATAGCGAGGTTCTCTTCGCGCAAAGGGATGTCGGTCCAGACAAAGCCGAGTGTGTTGCCAAAGTCGGCAAGGTGAAAAAGATGATAGCGTGGTCCTGAACCCTGGGCAGGACTTTGTTTATAGATGGCGAGTGCAGCCGGGTTGTCTCTTAGCTTGAACGGTTGCCATAGCAACTCGGTCATGTTGCCACGAAAACTGCTTGCCGCGAGGCGACGGTAAAAATCAAATGTCTTCCTGGTCGCGGCCTCAAACGTCGTGTCACGTAAATGTCGATCGACCACATATGAGACCTCAATCCGGTAGCTGGTGGTTTTTGGACTTGAGCTGACCGACATGGCCAACCTGCCAGCTGTCACACTGTCACTGATGATTTCTTGCAATTCCTCAAGCGAGCCACTGATAGGGAGCTTTACAGTAAAGCGTTTTTCAGTAGAGGTGTAGTGACCTGTTTCAGCATTAATGGAGCCGAGTAATCGCTTTTCTTCTGCGAATACTGTTTGTGAACCTGTCCCCAACAGCAGGACAATAAAAAAGTAAAACCGAATGATGCGGCCGTCCATTAATCTCATCAGAATCGTTCAATATCCGGGAAGGCGACTTCACCATGGTGAACATGCATGGCACCAAATTCAGCGCATCGATGTAGCGTAGGAACAGCCTTACCCGGGTTGAGCAGCCCATCTGGATCGAAGGCATGTTTAACAGCATGGAATTGTTGTAACTCGGCGCTGCCAAACTGCACGCACATCTGGTCAAGTTTCTCCATGCCAACGCCGTGCTCACCGGTAATGGTGCCACCGGCCTTTACGCAGGCTTCGAGTATCTTGCCACCCAGTTCTTCAGTTTGTTCAAGCTCATTCTCGATATTGGCATCGTAAAGGATGAGCGGGTGGAGGTTGCCATCACCGGCATGAAATACGTTGACGACACGTAAGCCATATTCGTCTGAGAGCTCACTAATGCGAGTCAGGATCGCCGGTAATTGATGACGAGGAATCGTGCCATCCATGCAGTAATAGTCCGGGCTTATCCTACCTACAGCAGGAAATGCTGCCTTGCGACCGGCCCACATACGTTGTTTGTCCGCGTCATTATCTGATACGCGAATTTCACTGGCGCCCGCATCGGTAAAGACATTACGAACACGCGTGACCTGTGTTTCGACATCAGCAGCGGGGCCATCTAGTTCACAGAGTAAGATGGCGGCTGCATCGGTTGGGTAACCGGCATGAATAAAATCTTCAGCGGCGTTGATGGCTGCGTTATCCATCATTTCCAGACCGGCAGGAATAATGCCCGCCGCGATTACGTCACCCACGGCCTTACCCGCGTCGGCAACATCATTAAACGCGGCGAGGATGACCTGTGTCGTGTCAGGGATGGGCAGCAGTTTGACAGTGATTTCGACAATAATGCCGAGCAGGCCTTCAGACCCTGTCATTAATGCCAGTAAGTCATAACCTGGTGAGTCGAGTGCGGTGCTGCCAATCTCGAGCAGGTCACCATTAAAGTCCAGCACCTTGAGTGACAGGATATTATGAACGGTGAGCCCATACTTGAGGCAGTGCACGCCGCCTGAATTTTCAGCCACGTTGCCACCAATCGTGCAGGCAATTTGTGATGAGGGGTCAGGCGCGTAATACAAACCGTGTTGTTTGACGGCCTCACTGATCGCCAGGTTGCGTACGCCGGGTTGAACAACGGCACAATTATTATCGACATCGACCCCGAGGATACGATTAAAGCGTGCAAGGCTAAGCAGGACACCACGCTCGTGCGGTAAGGCACCGCCCGAAAGCCCGGTACCTGCCCCGCGCGCGACAACAGGTATTTGCAGGCGTTTACAAATTTTTAGTACGGCCTGGATCTGGGTAACGGTTTCGGGCAACACAACAATATAGGGTGTTGCACGGTATGCCGACAGACCGTCACATTCATACGGAGTGAGTTCTTCAGTCTTGCTAAGAATGGCATCCTTGGGCAGGGCAGAGGCCAATGCGCTGGCCAGTGCTTCGCGATCGCCATGGTATCCGGATGTGTCGGGATGGGTATTCATCGGCACAGGATAATCGAAACCACCTTCTTGCGGTAGTGTCTTTACGTTGATTCAGCATCTTTGACGATGTTAAACATGATCGGCAGGCTATCAGGATTAAAGGAGATTGACGTAATGCCTTGCTCGACCAGCCAGTGTGTGATTTCTGGGTAATCAGAGGGTGCCTGGCCACAAATGCCAATGTATTTTCCTTTGTTCTGGCAAGCATTAATGGCCATTTCCATGAGTTTTAAAACGGCCGGGTTGCGTTCATCAAAGTCATTGACCAGCGAGGAATCCCGGTCGACGCCGAGGGTGAGTTGAGTGAGGTCGTTTGAACCGATCGAGAAGCCATCAAACATTTCGAGAAAATCGTCGGCTAGGATGGCGTTAGCGGGGACTTCGCACATCAGGTAGATCTTAAGGCCATTTATGCCACGAACCAGGCCATTTTCCGTCAGGAGATGGCTAACTTCCTTTGCCTCGTCGAGTGTGCGCACAAATGGCACCATGACGGACAGGTTTCGAAGTCCCATGTCGTTACGCACACGGCATAGGGCTTCACATTCCATCCGGAAACATTCGGAAAATTGTTTTGATGGATAGCGTGATGCACCGCGGAAGCCGAGCATCGGATTTTCTTCTTCAGGCTCAAAACCTTCTCCACCGGGCATGGCGGCATACTCATTTGACTTGAAGTCACTGAGGCGGACGATCACCGGGCGGGGTGCAAAGGCGGCGGCAATACTGCCGACACCTTCGGCAAGTCGCTGGATATAAAAATCACGAGGGCTGCCGTAGGCAGTACTGCGCTTCTCAATCTCGGCGCGTGTCCGTGAGTCGACCAAGTTGGGTTCAAGCAGGGCGCGTGGGTGGATGCCGATAAAATGGTTAATAATAAATTCGAGTCGTGCCAGGCCAACACCGTCTGCAGGCAGTTGAGAGAGGTTGTAGGCCTGTTCCGGATCACCGACATTCAGCATCAGCTTGGTTCGGGGGTGCTCACCCGTAAAGGGTTCTACCGTATCAGTATGCCACGGCAACAGCCCGGCGTAGATAAAGCCTGTGTCACCCTCGGCACAGGAAACCGTGACATCTTGACCGGTTTGTAATGCAGTAGAGGCATTACCGCAACCGACAATTGCCGGGATGCCCAGTTCACGCGCGATGATCGCCGCATGACAGGTACGACCGCCGCGGTTAGTGACAATCGCGGATGCTATTTTCATAATCGGTTCCCAGTCAGGATCGGTAATATCCGTGACGAGTACTTCGCCGGGTTGCAGGCTGTTCATGCCGCTGGCGTGTGGAATGATTCGGACCGTGCCCTGGGCAATCTTACGGCCGACACTTCTACCTGTGCAGAGGACTTCGCCGCGTTGCTCAAGGACATACTGTTCAAAGTGGGCATGATCGCCGGCACTGTGAATCGTTTCCGGGCGTGCTTGCAGTATATATAGCAAGCCGTCCCGACCATCTCTTGCCCACTCAATATCCATCGGTTGGTCGTGGCCATGATGAATCGAATAATGTTTCTCAATGGCGACAGCCTGGCGTGCCAGTTCGACGATTTCATCTTCGCTGAGAACGAATTGTTCACGCTCATCCTGGGGAACATCATTGTTTAAAACGCCCCCCGATTCGTCGTAGACCATACGAAGGGCTTTATCGCCCAACTGGCGTTTAATGATCGGGTGATGTCCCTGACCGAGCCCGGGTTTATAGACGTGGTATTCATCAGGGTTAACTGTACCCTGTACGACATTTTCACCCAGACCATAAGCCGCATTGATCAAGACGACATTCGGGAAGCCGCTCTCTGTATCAATAGTAAACATCACACCGGAGGCACCAAGGTCGGCGCGAGCCATTTTTTGCACACCAATGGACAGTGCGACTTTCATGTGTTCAAAGCCTTTGTCGACCCGGTAGGCAATCGCGCGATCAGTAAACAGTGAGGCAAACACCTTCAGTGCTGTGGTGAGGATGGCTTCCTCGCCGTGAACGTTGAGGTAGGTCTCTTGCTGGCCGGCAAAGGATGCACCGGGCAAGTCTTCCGCCGTCGCTGATGAGCGCATGGCGACATCGGGTACCAGGCCATATTGTTTTGTCAGGTCGGCATATGCCGCACGGAGTTCATCGGCCAGATCGGGCGGGATTTCGCCTGCCAGGAACCAGTTGCGGATCTGTTTGCCCGTGCGAGCGAGTTGTTCGACATCGCGAACGTCCAATTCTACAAGCAGTTTTGTGACTGGGTCACGCAGGCCATTGTGGTCGAGAAAATGCCAGTAAGCCTCAGATGTGGTGGCAAAACCATCCGGGATACGTATGCCCAGTGGTGCCAGTTCGGTGATCATTTCTCCCAGTGAGGCATTTTTACCCCCGACGAGTTCGATGTCGCCAATCCCTAATGATTCAAATGTCCGTACGTATCGCATGGATAAGCCCTTATTTTACTGGAAATCTCTTATTTTTTAAGACAGACTAGCGCGCGATTATTAATCAAGTATTACGTACATGCTAAGAGGCAACCACATGAGTAGCAAGTCATTTCATCCACCACAACGCACACTGATGGGCCCGGGGCCTTCAGATGTGAATCCGCGTATCCTGGAAGCCATGTCCAGACCGACCATTGGTCACCTGGATCCTGTCTTTGTCGCTCTTATGGACGAAATGAAGGGCCTGCTTCAATACGCATTCCAGACCAAGAATGAACTCACCATGCCGGTTTCGGCACCGGGTTCAGCGGGCATGGAAACTTGCTTTGCAAATCTCGTCGAGCCGGGTGACAAGGTGGTTGTCTGTCGCAATGGTGTATTCGGGATGCGTATGACCGAAAATGTCGAGCGCTGTGGTGGTGAAGCAGTGTTCGTTGAAGATGACTGGGGCAAGCCTGTTGACCCTGCCAAGCTCGAGGCTGTGCTTGAAGCCAACCCTGATGCAAAGATTGTTGCATTCGTTCATGCAGAAACCTCGACCGGTGCACAGTCTGATGCGAAGACACTGTGTGAGATCGCGCATAAACATGATTGTGTGACGATTGTTGATGCCGTGACGTCGCTGGGTGGTACCCCCATCATGGTCGATGAGTGGGGCATTGATGCGATCTATTCGGGCAGCCAGAAGTGCCTGTCATGTACACCGGGTTTGTCACCGATCAGTTTCAATGAGCGTGCACTGGAAAAGGTCCGTAACCGCAACAGCAAGGTGCAAAGCTGGTTCCTCGATCTTAATCTCGTCATGGGTTACTGGGGTGGCGGTGCCAAGCGTGCCTATCACCATACCGCACCGATTAATGCACTGTACGGTTTGCATGAAGCGTTGGTGATTCTTGAAGAAGAAGGCATTGAAAACGCCTGGGCGCGCCATGCCCATCATCATAATGCACTCAAGGCCGGTCTTGAGGCGATGGGACTGAGTTTTGTTGTTGACGAGAGTTGCCGTTTACCGCAGCTCAACTCGGTGACGATTCCAGACGGTGCCGATGATGCAACTGTACGTGGTCGTCTGCTGAATGAGTACAACCTGGAAATTGGTGCCGGTCTTGGTGACCTGGCCGGTAAGGTTTGGCGTATTGGCCTGATGGGCCATGCCGCACGGCAGACCAATGTCCTGTTCTGCCTGCAGTCACTGGATGCGGTGCTGACAGACATGGGCGCACCTATTAATAGTGGCGCAGCTGTAAGAGCGGCCCAGGCCTATTACGCCCAGTAAGTAATTTTCTGGACGTTACAAGAAAGCCGGCATTATGCCGGCTTTTTTTATGCAAAATTTCAGGACAGGCTGTTATTCGCGCATGGGTGCGCAGGAATAAGCCGTAGAACACGCTGATAATTATGTGATGTACTGTACTTACTATATAAACGTGTTTATAAATATGCTGGAATACATGACAGTCTAAGTATAGGGAATGACGTGAGAGGTGCGTATGAAATCAATAAAAACACTTAGCATCCTGTTTGTAGTCGTCGCGGGTTTTCTGAGTACCACTCTTCATGCAGAGACATCTGTGGTCCAGTTACCTAATACAGATGGTTACGGCCTGCTTGCCAAGCCGCCGGTCTTTTCAAAGCAGCAGAGCACCGACATGTTTAAACGTGGCAAGGCATCCTGCGAGAAGGGTTGCGTGACGCCATTTGGAAAAACCCTGGGCACAGTTGATGGCGCCGCAGGCTTATCAAACTGTAAGGCAACCTGCATTAACCCTGAGTATTCTTTCCTGAACCTGGAGTCAGGTGAAATCACGGTTCACAAAAGTGACCCCGGCCAGAAGCATCTGCATTATATAGGGGTGGTCTACCAGTGTGTTGAATATGCGCGTAAGTGGTGGATGATCAATAAAGGCATTACCTTTGGCAGTATCGACAGTGCCAATGAGATCCTCTACCTGGCTGAGGGTAAGGATATACGCAGTAACCAACCCATTCCGCTGGCGCGGTCAATTAATGGCACGGCCAAGCGACCACCGAAACGGGGTGACCTGGTGATTTACTACCCTGACAGAACCGTGCCCAAATGGGCGAATGGTCATGTGGCGGTCGTTCTGAATACCGATCTTGCTAAGGGCACAGTCGCAATTGGCGAACAGAATTACCACAATGCGGCGTGGGAAAAACCTAATGCCTATACACGCAAACTACGCCTGTTCAATATAGGCGGACGTTACACCTTGCTTGATGTATCTGCAGAAAAACATGTGAACACAACGGGGGGGCTGATATCAGGCTGGATATACCCTCGATTACAATAACTGGATACATGTTGGCTGTGGGTGTTAGAGTGGTTTTATAACGATAAGTTTTGCTCGCATTAAATACTGAATTCACGCGTTGTACATAACAATTATAAGGTAGGGGTGAACGATGAAGATAGCTAAGACATTATCCATATTGGTCGCGGCAGGTGTTGTTATTGTTGTGGCCGCAGTCATTTTTCTTTATTCGAATCTTGACAGCCTTGTAGAAACGGCGATCGAAGAGGCCGGCACTGAGGTGACACAGACTCGTGTTGAGGTAGGGGGCGTTAAGCTTGAGTTAACCTCCGGTGAAGGAACAATATCGGGTCTGGAGGTGGACAGCCCCTCAGGCTTTTCTCGTAAACAGATCTTTACCCTCGGCCAGGTTACTGTCGGCATTGATCCCAAAACCGTGACTGAACCCGTTATTGTTATTGATAAAGTTCTCGTCAAGGCGCCACAGATCTTTTACGAGATTAACGACAGTGGTGATTCAAACCTTGATGCGCTCAAGAAAAACATACAGAAACTGACGGGAGGTAAGAAAGAATCTGCCAGTGGTGATGCCAAAAAACTGATTATTCGAAAATTGGTCATTGAAGGTGCTGAAATCGATGCGCGTGTTGCTGCGCTCGGTGGCAAGGACCTTTCCGCAAATATCCCAACGATCACCTTGAATAATATTGGCCAGGACTCAGGTGGTGCCAGTGCGGCAGAAGTGGCAGAAAAGGTTTCCAAGGTCCTTATCGAAAAGGCTACCACCGCAGTCGCTGAGATGGGTGTACAGCAATACGTGGGTAAATCTGTTGAAGAGGCCAAGGCGCAGCTCGAACAAAAAGCCAAGGGGGCTTTGCAAGAGAACCTGGGCGATAAATTAGATGACCAACTGGGTGACAAGTTGAAGGGGCTGTTCTAGTACCACCGAGTCATGCCTGAAAAAGAATATTTATCCAGGATTAACAAGATTGACAGGATGTCACAATGCAGTGCTGTAATAAGTCAAATATAAGCATAAAAGGCTCAGCGATATTAGCGATCTTTGTGCTTTTATTTTCATTACCGGCCATTGCAGAGGAAAAGTTGTTTAATGTTGACCCGGGTGTTTATCGAAGCGCTTTCTATGGACACTTGCTTAATGGGCGTGTAGTCGTAGAAGGGGTGCCGTTGGGGATTGATGAATCTGTCGTGCGCTCAATTTCTTACGTGCATGGACTAAAAAACAATAAATGGTTTCGGGTGGCAAAAATCACCTCTGATGTACTATGCATCATAAAATCAACTGAAAACCCAGGCTATTATATTGCAGGTATAGATACACACCTTTCTGTAGACGGCAAAAAGGTTTTAAAAGTGCACGCCACACACACGACTGAAAGTGACCCAAAGTTTCCGAAACGAGAGTGTGTAGAGGTTAACAATAAATAAGGTAAGCTAATTACTG
>Ga0316207_10003449_pt1 | contig 14655 bp, 17 predicted proteins | sample 6weekpyrite_MG_FD_204943 | JGI IMG/M metagenome (GOLD analysis project Ga0316207, IMG submission 204943) | Microbial mat bacterial communities from mineral coupon in-situ incubated in ocean water Damariscotta River, Maine, United States -... | ecosystem: Environmental > Aquatic > Marine >... | reverse complement strand
ATTCATCTAGGACGCACATCACTATGCGCCTCAAGCAACCTACCCAGAAGCAGCGCGGGCCACGCCTCAGCTTCTCTATTTGGTCTTGCTCCAGGTGGGGTTTACCTTGCCGCAACTGTTACCAGTTAACGCGGTGCGCTCTTACCGCACCATTTCACCCTTACCACAGCCCACTAAAATAGTAGACAGAGGCGGTATCTTTCTGCTGCACTAGCCGTAGGCATTACACCCCCCAGGCGTTACCTGGCACCCTGCCCTTTGGAGCCCGGACTTTCCTCTCTATGAAAACACCATACAGCGATTGTCCAGCCAACTTCGATGACGACTATAGCATAATTTGAGACATTACAAATGGATAATTGATGGCTGCTTATACCCTGAAGCCAACGCTCGTATGATTGCTTTTCTCGGGGATGAACCATAACAGGCAATTTAGCACCGAGTAAATAAAACTGTTAATTTTTGCTTTTGACTAACAGCAAATATTACCGCAACTTTCGCATTCGCTTACCCAATGCATTACTAACCGGGTTGTTTCTGGGGAGAAATGGTAACGGTTTACGCTTGCGCACACCGAGTTTAATTTTTAACTTCTGTAAACCCGCATGTTCACTAGAAAAACATAAACCCGTTTTAATGACATCAAGTGCCCCATTACGGTTTTCTAAAAATATTTCAGCCCTGGCCAGATTCATACATATATCACCATCAAAGGGGGACGATTTAACTGACTGACGACAAAGATCAATAGCCTCATGCTGACCGCTTAACAAGCACGAAAAACCATAATATGAATAATACTTTGGGAAAAGACTATGACCATGCGAGACTGATTCACATGCACGTTGAAAACACTCAACCGCCTCATTAACGAGGCACTGCTCCAGGAATTCAGCCCCCTTAATAAAATCATCACAACATTGATTTAAATCCAGGTAAACCGCTTTAATATATAACACAAAAACCTCCCTGTTCTAATTAACATTAAAACCCCTCTAAAACTCATAAACCCCAAAATAACAGCTGCAGTGAAGAGCCCAGGCTATTTTCTAAATAACTTACCAAGCGCATTATTTAGTGCATGATTTCTTGGTAAAAAGCCAATCGCTGATTTCTTTCGCATACACAGCTCGTTACTAAAATCACGCATCCCTGGATGCATACAATCAATTTCTAACCCTTGTTGAAGAGTATTAATAGTACGTTTACGGTCTTTGAAGTGCCATTCAGATTTAGCAAGATTAAAAAAAACATCACCATCATATAATTCATTACAGGCGACCTCACGGCAAATTGATAAACCACCTCTATCACCATTCAAAACACGAATATAACCGCAATACGAAGCATATCTGTTATAATTTATATCATTGTATGAGATTTTCTCATAAGCCATTTCAAAACAATGACCTGCCTGGGATATCATCCCCCTCTTAAGAAATTCAATACCATTAATAAAGTTAGGATTACAAAGACTATAATCTTTATTAGTGACACTTAAACACTCCATAATCTCCCCCCCCCTTCTTACAAATACACCTATCAATATAAAGTCATCTTTATCAAAACTAAATTTTTAGAAAAAAAAAGCCACAGATAAAACACCTGCGGCCAACCACGCTAATACTTATTATTCTTTACAAGTATGCTCTATTTCTATACTCGTTTATAACTCGAATTAAATTTAGGTTGCAGTTGAATGTCTCATTAATTTGCCCAGAGCATGATTCAGAGGATGGGTACGGGGCAAAAATGGTAACGGACTACGTTGTCTAATTCCCAGTTGCTCACGCATCTGACGTAAGCCAGGGTGGCGATTATCAATTTGAAGGCCTTTTTTCAGAGCAATGACAGTAGCCTTACGATTTTCATAAAACCACTCAGCACGGGCAAGATTTAAATAAACATCACCATCATGCAATTCGCTTTTCGAAGCATGACGACACATTTCCAGCCCAGTCGCATCACCAGACAAAACACGTGCCAGACCACAATACGAAGCATATTTATTATGGTAAACATCCGCACGGTCAACCGACTCATAAGCCTGCTGAAAACGGTTAACCGCCTTAGGCATTGCTCGGTCTTTTAAGTAAGTTACGCCCTCGACAAATTCATCGCAACATGCACTGAAATCTTCATAAACTGCTTTTAGTGGTGCCATCTCGAACCCTATCTAAATAATTAATATGTACCCAACTGGATAATATATAGCTCAAATATGTGTCAAATTCACTTTTTTCATTTAGATGCATTACATCAACAAAATAAACGCCGGTATGTCTTATGCCCTGATTCAAGCCATGCAGTAACATACTTGCATACCCTGTACCCATTTAAATATTATCTTAATAAACAACAATTTATGAAAAATAAGTTTGTTTCACATTACATATAAATTACAATATGTGTAAATATTTCCGACAAATCTACTTAAATGGCGGAAACAGTTCGTATTATACACTTTAATATCAAATATTTACATACAAAAAATAGTGTAAACATTTCCGACTCTCTTCATAACGAGCCTGTAATTACCATCTTATTATTACTTTCAATTACTTACCTGACAAATCAAGTGCCAGCTTATATATCTGATTTTTCTTCACACCAGTAATCTTAGCCGCAATCTGGCTCGCCTGCTTAACTGGAAGCTCTTCTAACAGAACTTTCAACAGTTGCTCCAGTTCAGCAGATTGTTGACTCACTTGCTCCTCCTTGCCTTCCAGCACAAGAACAAACTCCCCCTTTTGCTGATTAGTATCCGCCTGTAACCAACCAATTAAATCTCCTATAGTAGAACTATAGACTGTTTCAAAAAGTTTGCTTATTTCCCTGGCCAAAACCACACGGCGCTTTTCACCAAATATTTGCATCATATCTTTTACCGATGCAACAATTCGATGACTGGACTCATAAAACACCAGTGTGGCAACCTGGTGCTCAAACTCACGAAAAAAATCCTGCCTTGCTCCTTGCTTATGGGGCGCAAATCCAGCAAACAAAAAGCGATCCGTCGCTAGACCCGATACAGAAAGAGCTGCAATTGCAGCACATGCTCCTGGAACAGGGCTAACTTTAATTGAAGAGGCGTGTGCTGCTTTTACCAAACGATAACCAGGATCACTTAATAGTGGCGTACCTGCATCCGATATTATGGCTATATTTTCACCCTCCAGTAAGCGCTTAATAAGCTTTGGGGTAGCCTTCTCTTCATTATGGTCATGATATGCTAGCATTGGCGTACCTATATTATAATGTTGCAACAGGCCTTTACTGTGCCGGGTATCTTCTGCAGCGATTATATCGACTTGTTTTAATACGGAAATTGCTCGCTCACCCATATCGGCACGATTACCAATTGGGGTGGCGATGACATAAAGTGTGCCATGATTCATTGACAGTTGGGACTCCAAAACAGATACTCTCGTTTGCCATAATAACATCAGCTGACACACATTAGATAATGACATTATTTCTACGTACTACCGCTCTCTTACTCATCGGTCTCAGTTTTTACGGATGTGCTCCAAAAGACCGTATCATCAGTGACACTCTCCCGACTCAAGCCGATCCTGAATTAATTGACAGTGAAGGTGTGCCTGAACCATCTGAATCTGCTGACAAGTATATGGAATTAGCCACATTAACAACAGGAGAAGAACGAAATAGACACTTACTAAAAGCCGCGCAAATTCTTATTCAGCAAAAACAGCTAGATCAGGCAGAGAAACAAATTTCCATTATGAATCATGAATTGATAAGTAGTGATGATTCTTTTGAAATTAATTTGCTTAGAGCAAAAATAGAGTTGAACCGTGGCAATGCGCGGGATGCGCTTAAGCAATTAAATATTGCCCGCATTTTATCCACTGAACATCAAGTTCGATTAATGCAATTACGTGCCAGGGCATTTCTCGATGCAAGTTATCCGCTAGAGTCGGCCAAAACCCGTGCACAGATGGATAAGTTGTTAACTGATCCATTTGATCAGGAGCTAAATCACCAGGCGATTTGGGAAGCACTTTCATTACTACCTGCGACCAGTCTGCAACAAATCAGTAACGCTCCCCATAATGCGGATTTTCTTGGCTGGGTAGAATTAGCCAAAATTGCTAAACGAGGCCAGGTTGACTGGCAATATCTGCAGGATGGCATATCGCTATGGCGCCAGGAATACCCTAATCATCCTGCGGCTAAAGTCTTTATAAATGAGCTTGGAAGCAAACAAATTGAATTAATTGATCAGCCTAAGCATATCGCAATACTACTCCCCCTTGACGGAAAGTACGCCCAGGTAGCCGGGGCCATACGAGATGGTATTATGTCATCCTATTACCTGCACCCGGACAAAAAATTTCAACCAGAAATCAGCTTTATTAATACCAGCGATAATCAGGCTGCCATCTGGAACCACTACAAAAAAGCAGCAGACCGTGGGGCAGACTTTATTATCGGCCCCTTCATTAAATCAGCCGTTGATATACTCACTCGTGCAGCACAAATTGATATACCCACTCTCACCCTGAACTATGCCAGCACACAAACTAACACCAGCCAAAATTTATTTCAGTTTGGCTTATTACCTGAAGACGAAGCCCGCCAGTCAGCTGAGCTGGCCTTTCGTCAGTCCCACACTCATGCTGCAGTTCTTGTACCGGAAGGTACCTGGGGAGAGCGATTACGTAATGCTTTTCAGCTGCGTTTTGAAGAGTTAGGCGGTACGGTTGTCAGCGCTCAAACCTATACACCAAATAAAAATGACTTTAAGCAACCAATACAGAGCATGTTAAATATCAATCAGAGTTACAGCCGTTACCGCGGCATTCAGAATATTATGCGCACCAAAATGAAATTCACACCTTACCGTAGACAGGATGTAGATATGATTTTCATGGCCGCCACACCTAAAGATGCTCGCCAGCTTAAGCCACAATTTAAATTTCATTATGCTGGAGAAATCCCGGTGTATGCAACATCACATGCTTTTACCGGGCAAATTAATAAACAGGCTGACCGTGATATTGATGACCTGAAATTTTTAGATATGCCCTGGATACTTAATACACCAACAAAGCCCAAGCAATCACTGATTAATTTCTGGCCAGAACAACAACGCTACAGCCGATTCTTTGCGCTCGGTGTTGATGCCTATAATTTAATACCTTTTCTCGGAAGACTTCAGGGCAAAAGTTATGAACGCTTTTCAGGACAAACCGGCAACCTTTACCTTGACCCATTTAACCGGATACACAGAGAATTACTATCTGCCCAGTTTAAACGCGGCATCCCACAATTAATTGATATTAATACACTACCTGTAAATTTAACGCTCGATGAAACTCAAACCATTCAACAACCAGTCCACTAAAGGCGAAGCATGTGAAAAGCTTGCCTGTGACTATTTAAAAAAAAATGGCTTAAAATTAGTTGAAAAAAACTTTCATAGTCGACATGGTGAAATAGATTTAATTATGCAACACCAGGAAACCCTGGTATTCATAGAAGTTCGTTATCGAGAAAGCCAGGACTTTGGCGGTGCAAAAGCAAGCATAACTCCTGCAAAGCAAAACAAAATAAGAAAAACTGCACTCTATTATATGCAAACAAAAGGTCGTGAAATTAATGCCCGCATTGATGTAGTAGCAATGACTGGAAAATTAAAAATACCGAACATTGAATGGATTAAAAATGCTTTTTAATTTCTTTCACATGAAACATCAACTTTGAATTATTAATATGAATCTTTTAGAAATTATAGAAAAAAACTTCTCTGAAAACATTTCCACTAAACAACGCACGCAGGAAAAATCTCAAAACTCCATTGCCTTAGCGGCTCAACTGATGACTAATAGCTTATTATCGGGAGGTAAAATTTTATCTTGCGGTAATGGAGGTTCGGCTGGAGAGGCGCAATTATTTTCATCAAAAATGCTAAACCGTTTTCAAATGGAACGGCCCGGCCTTCCTGCAATTGCACTTTCCACCGACACTTCAGTTCTTACTTCTATCGCCAATGACTACAGTTATGATCAAATTTTTTCAAGACAAGTTGCTGCATTAGGACAGGAAACTGATTTATTATTAATAATAACTACTAGTGGTAATTCTGGCAATATAGTAACTGCTGTGGAAACAGCACATGAACGCAAGATGAAAGTAATCGCCTTAACAGGATCAAACGGTGGTGAAGTTAGCGCTCGATTACACCAGGATGATATTGAAATCAGAGTCGATTCAGACTCACCCATTCGCATACAGGAAACCCATTTACTTATTATTCATTGCCTTGGTGATCTTGTCGATCACCAACTAATAGGTTCATAACTAAAAAATGAACAGGTCTTTTTTAAAACAGTTAAAAGAAATAGTTTCCCCTGAAAATATTTTAACCAACCCCACCGAATGCCTGACCTATGGCTATGACAATAGTCGACGTCATGGGCAACCTTTTGCAGTTATTTTTCCCGACAATGAACTTCATGTCCAGAAAATCATTAACATCTGCAACCAGCATAATACCCCTATTATCGCCCGTGGTCGTGGCACCGGGACCACAGGTGCAACAGCTCCCATAAATGGCGGTATTATTATTTCCTTCGAGCATATGAATAAAATTATTCACATGGATGCAGAAAATCGCTATATAGATGTTCAGCCCGGAGTAACCAATTTAGAAGTTCAACAATGTGCCGCAGAACATGGTTTATTCTGGGCACCTGACCCAACCAGTTCTGCCTTCTGTTCTGTAGGAGGAAACCTTGCTTACAACTCTGCAGGACCCCGAGCAGTAAAATATGGCACCTGCAGAGAAAACACACTTGGCTTACGCGCTATCACCGGTAATGGTGAAATTATACAGTGTGGAACTCATACCACGAAAGGTGTTGTGGGTTACGATTTAACAAGATTAATCATAGGCTCGGAGGGTAACCTTGCACTTATTACTCAAGCCACTTTAAAGCTATTACCTTTACCATCTGCTAAACACACATTAAAAGCAAGCTACAATAGTGTAGATTCTGCAGCACGCGCTGTTACCCAAATCATGTCACAAGCCGTTATCCCCTGCGCTTTAGAATTCATGGATAAAAATGCTCTGGATATGGTGCGCGATTATTCGACTACACAACTACCTACCAATGCTGCCGCGATGCTTATGATAGAAGTTGATGGTCACATAGATACCATTCAACAGGATTCAGGCATTATAACTACTGCCTGCAAAGTTGATGGTCATATAGAGACTGAACTTGCAAAAACAAAGGATGAGGCCGCTGCCCTTTGGCAAACACGAAAAGCCCTCTCACCGTGCTTAAGAAAAATTGCCCCAAAAAAAATAAATGAAGACGTTGTCGTACCCGTTTCTAATATACCTGCATTAATTAATGAACTGGATGATTTAAGCCAGGTTCATGAAATAAAAATTGTTAACTTTGGACATGCTGGAAATGGAAATATCCATGTAAACTTACTTGTAAATCCGGATGATGAAGTTGAAATTAAAGCCGCTGATAAATGCCTGAATGACATTTTTGATTTAGTTTTAAAATTAAATGGAAGCCTGTCAGGTGAGCACGGTGTTGGCCTGGAAAAACGCAATTTCATTTCTAAGGAACTAGGCAAAACTGAAATTAATTTAATGCACCAGGTCAAACGGGTATTTGATAAAAACAACATTTTAAATCCCGGAAAAACCCTGCCTGATATATGAATACTATTTTGTTTATTTTTTCAGTATCCTTTACTCGGGGACAGAGCTTGCTTTTTAATCTCTGTTCCCTGTTGTGAGACCACCAGGAGTTGTGCAGGGTCGTTTGTCGCACTGCCCATCTGACCGGAATTACCACATGGGACAGTGCGCTAAAAAGCAGCGGACTGTCCCTGATAGAGATGCGCCATAACAGGGCGCAGATATTGCGAAGATGAAATCGGAGAACTTCTGCTTCAGGGTGTTAACTTCTAATCAAAAACTAAAATTCATACTGCACACCAAGCTGCAAGATCAAATCTGTTTCCAACTGTGGACCATCAAGGTTTTGATATACCGGCACACCCACTTCAAGACCGAGTAGAGCAGACTGTGAAAGCTGGTAATTATATCCCATTAACACATCTGCTCGAGTGCCAGCCCGTAAATTTGCATCTGCAGTGGGTACCATCATCGGGTTAAGCTCCGTATCTGCACCACTTATATTATCCCAGTCTGATATTTGTAACCTGATGGACAGAGTACTGTTATCACTTACTCCAAAACTATACCAACTATTAAGGGTAAGACTATTACCTAATTTATAATCTCGATCATTATCATTAAGCCTGACAATAATATCAGCCTTATTCCCCCAGCTATTATGCCCATAGGTTTTTATATATGATGTACCCAGGGTAAAGCCATAACTGCCCGAGCCTAATTGCATAGGATAAGGCAGTTGAACTGAGCTACCATTACTCATGGGTGTCACATCTTTTTCGTCAATCGAACCTGTAGGTACATTTAAACCTACACTGCTAACCCAGTTTTCTCCCGTATCAAATAAAACAGAAAGCTTTAAATCTCCAATACCAGAGGATTCTGTTGTAAATTGATTTCCATTCATGTTCATCATGAGGTCCATCGAATTACTCACAACAGGTAACATCGCCATCAAGGTTGCTTTTTCTGAAAATCCGTACATAACACCTAACATGTGCATATTCATGTCCATACTTAACGGACTTACCATATACCTGGGTAGAGGAGTTGATACCTTATCTGATCCAGCCAGATTGTCCTGCATCTCCATCTGCATATAGCTGTAGCTCAACATCCATTCACCCTCAGGGTGAAGATGATGCCCCATAATACCGATGGGCGCCTCCGGTATTGTATGATGGTCATGTGCAGCCATTAAACAGGCTGGTAATATAGAAACACCAAACACTGCCCCAATAAAAATTCGTTTACTTTTATTTTTTATAATTACTCTAATCTGCATTTAATCGTTCCAATCATCTTATATTCATCAATTAAAGCAGTGTAATACGCCATACACTAAAAAATAATGCGACAGAATGTCGCAGCCAGGTCATTATTAGACACTCCGTTTTTGCTATTTTATAAATCACAGCTTTACCATAAAATAAACTATTACTTGGAATCAAAACGATATATATTCAGCTTACAAATCAGGCCCTTTTAATTACATCATGTTTAAAATACCGCAATTGTTTAAGCAACAAAACAGCCAGGTTCACAACCTTTATCGTTTATTTATGTTGCGTAACCTGTTAATTTCAGTCGCTTTCTTACTGATCATTTACGCTTCATTTAAAAATATAGGCTTAGCTGTTTTTTCCATAAGCGTTATCCTCGGCTCTCTACTGGTAATTAATTTAATTACTGGCTGGTGGTTGTATAGTAGAAAAACTGTGACAAATAACACCCTGGTATGGCAACTCATTATTGATGTTGCCGCCTTTACCGGTGTTCTATATTTCACTGGTGGAGCCAGCAACCCGTTTGGCTGGTTTTATCTTGTCCCTATTTTTATCGCCGCAACTTTATTACCTGGACGCGCAATTTGGCTAATTACAGGCCTCAGTATGATCGGTTATACCGCGCTGATGTTTTTTTATGAACCTGTAGCAAGTGATTCATCACATAGCATGCATATGCAACACAATTCAGGCTTTCAACAACACATTATTGGTATGTGGCTAGGTTATATAGTAACTGCACTACTTGTTGCCTATGTCGTGGCTCGTATGGCAAATAGCTTACGTGAACAGGATCAGCACCTGGCACTGGCCCGTGAAAATGCTTTACGGGATGAAAGACTGGTAGCATTAGGCACTCTGGCTGCGGGCACCGCTCATGAACTTGGAACGCCCTTGTCTACTATTGCCATTCTGGTAAATGAAATGCAGACTATCTGTGAGTCCAGGCAATCCGCTGAGTATCTCACAATCATTCGTGAGCAGGTTGATCGTTGCAAATCCGCTTTAACTACTCTCTCCCATTCTGCTGGAGAGGAGTTAATGATGGGGGGCGAGATGTTGCCTGTTAATAAGTATCTTTCAAATATTATTAAACAATGGCAACAACAAAGACCCGATACTAAACTCAAACTGGATAGTGATTTAAATACGCTTGATGCACAAATACTCGCTGAACAAACCTTGAGCCAGTCACTTATTAATATTCTCAACAATGCAGCAGATGCATCGCCTGAACAAATTACTCTTAAAGTAACCCAGGCAGGAAATGAAATAACTATAAGTGTTATAGATAATGGTGATGGCTTAGACTCTATGATACAAACCCACGCAGGAAAACAGGCTTATACCAGTAAAGATCAGGGCTTAGGCTTAGGATTATTTTTGGCCCATGCTTCAATTGAGAGGCTTGGTGGAAAAATTTTTCTGGCCAATCATGATCAGGGTGGTGCTATTGTTAAGGTAATATTACCGCTTACACAAGAGAAACTGGAAATCAGTAATGACCAGCAATAATAAAAACACATCTATAGACATTCTCCTTGTCGATGATGACGAAACATTTTGCATGGTATTAAATAACGCAATAGAGCGACGAGGTTACACTGTAAAATCGGCGACAAATTCTGACGATGCATTAAAAATTGCACAGACCCACCAACCCACTTATGCAATTGTCGATTTGCGCATTGGTGATGAATCCGGTTTAAACCTGGTTGAAGAATTAGTTCAGTCACACCCCGGTATACGCATTGTCATGTTGACAGGTTACGCCAGTATAGCCACTGCAGTTCAGGCTATAAAACTCGGCGCAAAACATTATTTAACAAAACCAGCTGATGCAGATGAAATTATTGCCAGCTTCGATAATGATGCAAATACTAATTCTGTCATACCTGCTGAACAGCCCCTGTCTCCAAAACGCCTGGAATGGGAACACCTGCAAAAGGTACTCATGGATAATGACGGAAATGTTTCCGCAACAGCGCGAGCACTGGGAATGCACAGACGAACGCTACAACGAAAACTACAGAAGCGACCTGTTAAGAAATAAAAATTTTTTCATGGACTCTCGTTCCTGCACCCAGCTTAGGAACATATCCATCGGGGAAAGACCGCTGCTTTTTGGCGCTCTGTCCCCGATGGATAAGTTCCTTAACAGTGCGTAGCCCGTAGGTAGCGAAGCGAAGTACGGGAATTCTGCAAAGCAGAATTCTAAAACCCACTCATTCCCATAATCTACAGCCATAAATAAAGATATGGATATTAATATTATGGGAACCTGAAAGAAAAAGAATGCATAAAAAGCATGCATTCCCGGACTACGCTCCGCTGCCTCCGGGCTACATCACTAACTGCCTATCAGCAGGGCCTGATCCAGCTTTTTACGGATCTGACACCGAGCGAAGGAAACTGAAAAGACTTAAATTATTTAACCACCCGTAACGAAGGCTTGGGTTTGTCATCATCTGGGCTGGGACTGTCCGGCGGGGGAGCTGATCCGGGTTCTTCATTAAACATCATACCCTGACCATTTTCTCTGGCATAAATTGCTAGCACAGCTTCAGTTGGCACCAGCAGGTCAACAGATTTACCACTAAAGCGGGCACTAAAGCTAATAGCGTCGTCGCCCAGGGTTAAACACTGCACCGCCATAGGTGCTATATTCAATACAATTTTATTATCCTGAATATGTTGATCAGGAACATCCACCCCATCCACTAATGTATCAACCAGAATATAAGGTGTTACCCCGTTGTCTACAATCCATTGATACAGCGATCTTATTAAATAAGGGCGACTGGATGTCATCTTCTCCATCATTCTTTACTCTAGCATATTTTTAAAGGCGCATTTCTCTTTCAGTTTCTGAAAGACTTAATTGAAATGCATCACGATCAAATATACGTTGTGCATAATCTAATACCGCATCAGCTTCATCAGGCAATTCTATACCCAGTACAGGTAAGCGCCATAGCAAGGGAGCTATTGTTGCGTCAACCAGACTATAGTCTTCACTCAGGAAAAAAGGCAGCACTTTAAATAACTCATTAGACGAAATAATGCTTTCACGTAACATCTTACGCGATTTAGCGGCCGTTTTTTCACCCTTGGTTAAAATATCATTCATCAATGGAAACCAGTCTTTTTCTACACGATGTAAAGCCAGACGAGTTTTAGCACGTGACACAGGATCAACCGGCATCAGAGGTGGATGAGGAAAGCGCTCATCTAAATATTCAACGATAACCCGTGAATCATAAAGCACCAGATCACGATCAATTAGTGTAGGCACCGTATTATACGGATTAAGATCAGACAGATCTTCAGGGGGATTATTTACATCAACATCGATTGCTTCAAATGTAATATCTTTTTCAGCCAGTACAATACGCGCCAGGTGACAGTAAGGACAGGAAGGTGATGTGAATAGATTCATCACTGATCTACGGTTGGCGAGAGTGTTAGACGCCATAATTTTTAAACCTCGACAAAAAGTCATAAGTCATAAGTCATAAGTCGCAAGTCAGAAGCAAAAAGCAAAGCAGCTACGCTGCCCCACTTTCTACCTATGACTTACGACTTAAGACTTAAGACGTTTTTTTAATGTACGTCTTTCCAGTACTCTTTCTTCATAAAGTAAGCAACAATTGCGAAGACAAACAGGAATATAAGAACATAAACCCCCATACTCCTACGCTCCAGTTGAACCGGCTCACCCATGTAAACCATGAAATTAACCAGGTCGCCTACATACGCATCATATTCTTCTACAGACATAGTACCGGCCTGTATCATTTCCATTTTTTCAAATACGTGCTTATCGTTGCCATCAGCTCCCTTCTCTGTTTTGAAAACAGCCTTTTGCAAGCCCTGCTTTTCCCACAGCACATGAGGCATACCCACATCTGCAAATACCAGGTTATTCATACCTGTAGGGCGTGAATCATCCAGATAGAAAGTACGCAGATAGGTATATAACCAGTCACCACCTCTGGCACGGGCAATTACCGTTAAACCGGGAATTTTTGTACCGAAAGCTGTGCCAGCATATTCATTATCCATTGCAATTTTCATTAACTCACCCACTTTGGTTTTTTCGCCATCAGCACCACGTGTGTTAATTAATTTTTCAGATACTTCAACGTCAGTCCAGCCAAGGTCACGACCAATGCGATTATAACGCATGTAGTCTGCCGCATGACAGCTTAGGCAATTATCAGCAAAAGCCTGTGCTCCACGTTTTAGTGATTCATTATCAGTCAGGTCACCGGGAGCATGATCTAAATGCACACCACCGCCACTGGCCATGACTAATCCTGAAAATGTCAGAAGGATTACGCTTAGTAATTGCTTCATTTCGTTATCCTCTCTGGTACAGGTTTGGTGTTTTCATTCTTCGATGTGAAATACAGGGCGATAAAGAAGCCGAAGTAAATCGCACTAAAGATTTGCGCCAACATAGTAAGCACGGGTGTTGCAGGTTGCATACCCAACCATCCTAGAGCCACAAATGAAATAACAAATGCGACTAGCAGAACTTTAAAGCTCATACCACGATAGCGAATTGATTTAACTTTGCACTGGTCTATCCATGGCAACAGGAATAACACAACAATTGATAAGCCCATTGCGATTACACCTAATAATTTATCAGGTACTGCACGCAAGATTGCATAGAAAGGCGTAAAGTACCAGACAGGTGCAATATGCTCGGGGGTTTTCAATGGATCAGAAGGAATAAAGTTAGCGTGCTCCAACAGGTAGCCGCCACCTTCCGGTGCAAAGAACAGAACCAGACTGAAGAACATCAGGAATACAATTACACCTACTATATCTTTAACAGAGTAGTAAGGATGGAACGGAATACCATCTAATGGGATACCATTTTCATCTTTGTTCTTTTTGATTTCTACGCCTTCAGGGTTATTAGAACCGACTTCGTGTAAGGCAATAATGTGCGCCACAACCAGGCCTAATAAAACGATAGGTAACGCAATAACGTGTAATGCGAAGAAACGATTTAGCGTTGCATCGGAGATTACATAATCACCACGAATCCACAGTGTTAATGGCTCACCAATAATAGGCAATGCACCAAACAGTGAAATAATTACCTGGGCACCCCAGAATGACATCTGACCCCATGGTAGCAGATATCCCATAAAGGCTTCAGCCATCAAAGCAAGATAGATAAACATACCAAACAGCCACACTAATTCACGGGGCTTCTTGAATGAACCGTACATCAAACCACGGAACATATGCAGGTAAACCACCACGAAGAAGGCCGTAGCACCCGTAGAGTGGATGTAACGAATTAGCCAGCCGTAAGGCACATCACGCATGATGTATTCCACCGATGCGAAGGCCATAGCACCGTCTGGCTTGTAGTGCATAGTCAGGAAAATGCCTGATACGATCTGGATAACCAGAACTAACAGGGCCAGTGAGCCGAAGAAGTACCAAAAGTTAAAGTTTTTTGGTGCATAGTATTCAGCCAGATGCTCATTCCACATTTTAGTGGCCGGGAAGCGATCATCAACCCATGTCATTAAACTTTTAAACATTATGCCGCTCCTCCGTCTTCACCAACCAGAATGGTGCGATCACTCTTATAGAAGTGAGGCGGAACCTGAAGGTTAAGAGGTGCTGGTACACCTGAATAAACACGAC
>Ga0316207_10003448_pt1 | contig 14659 bp, 13 predicted proteins | sample 6weekpyrite_MG_FD_204943 | JGI IMG/M metagenome (GOLD analysis project Ga0316207, IMG submission 204943) | Microbial mat bacterial communities from mineral coupon in-situ incubated in ocean water Damariscotta River, Maine, United States -... | ecosystem: Environmental > Aquatic > Marine >... | reverse complement strand
CGCTGATCAGTAATGATCCGGGTATCGGTATTACCGTCCAACGCGTCGCGCGTTGCATCAGTTATGATCTTTCTGAAGAAAACCGATGTGCCGAATGTGCGGATATTCTCGATAGAAGAAGCACCAGTTTCTGCTTGCTCGAGCTGCGTGATATAGCGTTCAGGATTCTCAATCAAGCGTCTTGAATCGTTACGCATACCAAAATCAGACGCAACGATATATGATTCACCCGTGTCACCATAGCCTTCATTTTTCCAGTTCCCCTCACTTGTCATGACCGTGCCGATACGACTTATAGGCAGTTCAAAGACAAGCACACCAACTTTTCTATCCGCATCAAAAATAGGGCTCGCAATAAAGGCTGTGGGCTTACCCAGGGAGGGTAAATACGGCTCAAAGTCTACCAGGAAGGTTTGCCCGGGTTTCTCAAGGGTGAGCGCCTGTTGCACCACCTTACCTAATCCAGATGCGCGATGAGGCCCTGTCGACAAGTTAGTTGCAAAATCAATTTCCTTACCAACCGAATACACTACGTTGGCATTGTTATCGACAAGTAACAGATCGTAGTAACCATTTAACGTGAGGTACTGTTTATATACGGGATGAAAGCGTGTATGAAGCTTATCGTATTGGCTTTGATTAGCTTTTGTAACAAGCTCCAGCCTTTTAGCAGTGCCAAACTGATTATCCGCGATGTAATCATATTGCAGTCGCTGCGTGACTGTATCTTTTGGAAGTAAGTCAGTCAGCTCGACGGCATGATTATTTGAATGCGCCAGGAATTCTTCCCTGTAGAAGCTCTCCAGTCGTTCTCGCTGTTTCTGCGTCACCGGCAGATTTTTCTGTTCGCTGAAAGCCGCAACAAAATTTTTCGCTGCTGTGATTGTTATCGGGTTAGCAGACTGCGCGATGACCTGCTGACGCACTCGCTCAAAATAAGCTTCAATTTCACGCTTCTTACTCTCACGTGTAGCAGTAAGCGTCTCAAATGTACTCTTTGTAAGACTGTATTTAACTTCTGAATAACTGGTAAAAAATGAAACCAACAGTATAAACATCCCTACAAGGATAAACATCAGTAGAAATTTATACGTTAACCTCATCCTGCATACGCCTTTTTAGTAACCAAACACGGTAATGACATCATCCCATCAATGCAAGAATAGCAGCAACATAGCATTTTCACATACCTAATCCACTTGCTTCAAAGGGTTTTCATTACTTGCTTGAAGTTACCCTCATAATACTGACAAAATGCAGTCTATACTTAGTTAAAAATTGACCCTTGAGGATCGTGGCAATACCCATGCATAAACGCCTTACATTACTAGTGTCTTTATATGTTTCCCTGTTAACGGCAACGAGCGTATTTTCTGAAACACCGTTCGCACCACAGCATGATCCTATCGCGATGGGGGTAACGAAATTATCCCCATATTTTTCAGTGGAACTCAGTGATAGCTATTTTCAACCTCGCCTACTAAAGGTGTTCCATCATGATAAAGGCAACAAATCGCTGATTGGTGTCACCAAGATATCTGAGCATGCCTCTCGCCAGAATGGATACGCAATTTCGGAAGATGGTAGGACCCTGCTTTATTTTCACCAGAACCTGCCAAGTGAAAAAGATATCAGCAAACCGAGTGGCCTGTATGAATATCGACATAATCGAGAGGGTAATGAGGAGGATGACCGAATAAGACAAATGCAGGTTGCCAATATCGGCTACTTACCTGCACAAGTGCCAGAAAACACGATTGTCTTTACTAAAATGGTTAAAAAGACGACGACACTGATTGTCGATGCAACCGTCTACATTCTCGATACTAAAGGAAATGTAAGGCGTGTATGGCCACCTTAAATAAGGACTATTTTTACTTTATAAGTAATTAGCTGGCCTTGACAACCAGCCAGCTAATTCCTCTGCGCTTATCCAGTCCTCAAGCAGACTTGAGCATATCAAATAACTGGTCTTTCAAATCAAGTCGTGCCTTCTTTCGTTCTTCAAGATAATCATCTGAAGTCGTTTCATTCCCTTCCTCGATGCGACGAACTTCATGCTCAACATCGTGGTATTCATCAAATAAACGCGCAAAATGTGCATTAGCGCTTTTTAGTTCATGGATTGTATCCCTGTATTCGGGGAATTCATGAATCAGATCGTGCTTTTCACCTAACATATTCTTCACCTGTAAGTTCGAGTATTCTTGCTACGACTCCAGCATACCAATACGTCCAGGTTTAAATCTTGATACGGATCAATTTTCTAAAATTTTATATCTACTATCGTTTTCAATTACAGCCATTATGTTTACGCCACATCTCTGCGTTGTGCCCTTCAGGGATATGACTACATGGGTCAGGGTTATTATAACCACGCAATCGGTTATACCGTTCGACTTGTTGCGGACTTAATATAGTTGGCGTCTTCAAATGGGTAACAAGGTGGACATACCGCAGCTCTTTACGCACTGCGGCAATTTTCTGTAATTTCTCTCGCAACGATATATCGGTAATGTGGCGTTCAGAAAATGCATCGTTCAGTTCTTGCTCGAGTTGCACCAGCTGTTTACCCAGTGGTATCGCCTGTTCTCGCATACTCTCAAATAGTTGCTGAACTTTTACTTCCTGCTCATGGCTCAAGCCAATCTTGTCTTTCATCTGCAAGATATGCAGTGGGCCAGGCATACCGTTTAATTCTGCCGCTTTTGCCAGGCCCCAGCCTTTACCTGCTTCTAACTGCTGAATATCATCGTCTGACAAGCTCTTTATCTTGCGTTGTTCCTGGCCTTTATAATCTGAACTATAACTAGGCGTTCCGGATGCATTTGCGCCGATAGTCATTGCCATCAGCAGGGTGATAAGAATATTTTTACTCTTCATTTTCTGACCTTGTTAGTTTTTGAACACGAGAACTCTAACCGTGATAGTCACCCATATTTCCAGCACCTGCGAACAACCATGGTTTAAAGACTATTCGAGCGGGCCAGCAATTTGACCATTTCCAGCCCCGCGGTCTCAAGATCCTCTGCATACGTAATGACGCCGTCTTCATGCCCCAGCATCACAATTGCACCTCGTGTTTGTGGATCTCGCTCGCTAACGCAGGCCTTTACAGCAGTCGCCATTGCCGGCGTTCCATAGGCGATATTTTCATCAATGACTCCCACATCCAGTTCACTCCAGCTCGACCAGATAAGTGGGCTGTGTGTATGTACGACCGCACCGATATCTTCATTTGCCTCGTAGATCGTAGCGTGAGTCATACACTCTGATGAGGGTTTAATACGACCATGGGAACGCACCCGGTTATTCTCTACATCACAACCGAGGACTTCGGCAAAATCATCGGGGCTTAGGTGTTCGTGACCACCTGTCTGCGTGCCACTGATAATGAAGCTGTCTTTGGTACTACGCTGGCTGATATTGCCATACGCGTAGCCGCCGTATCGTTGAGTGTCTCGTCCAACCAAACCAAGCGTATGCAAAATAGCATGCCAGCTCATTAAACCTCGTATCTCATGTAATACTTCCAAATCTTTCGAGGTATGTTCCAGTTGAAATTGTATGACACCCTCAGAATTGTTCATGAGTAAAAAACCATTACTTACTGTGCCTCAAGAAGTGAGATGACGGCCTTCGCCGCACTGCCACTCGATTGAGGATTTTGACCCGTGACGAGGTTTCCATCGACGACACAATTATCGGCCCAATCGTCTGCACCAATAAACTCCGCGCCACACTCTCGTAATCGCTCTTCCAGCAAAAATGGCATTAGCGTATCGAGTTGTACCGCACGCTCTTCACTGTTCGTAAATGCGGTTATTTTCAGCCCCTTTACCGATGAAGCACCCGTTTTGTTCTTAACATTCACCAGGCAGGCCGGGCCATGACACACAGCTGCAACGGGTTTATTGACTGACATTGCATCCTCGATGATGCGCTGGACATCGAGGTTATCGGGTAAGTCATACATCGTCCCATGACCACCAGGAAAGAACACGGCATCGTAGTCTTGTGCCTGATGCGCATCTGAAAGTGCTGTCAGGTCCTTCAAGGCCGCCATGGCACGTTCATTCTCAGCTGTTGACTGGTAGTCCTGCATACTGCCTGCATCCACGGGTGCATCACCGCCTGCAGGACTGACTACCGTGACGCTATAACCTTTGTCGAGGAAAAGACTATACGGCACAGCAAATTCCTCGAACCAGATCCCGGTTTCATGGTTCTCATCAATTCGATTGTGACTGGTGACGACCATCAATATATTTTTCATCCGCAAACTCCTGCATAAATGATTTCTTCCCGACATCTTACAAGACATAACATGCTTGTCATTATCAAATAGTAATTACGTTTAGCACGCAGGGTATTCGTGACACCACTGCTCCTACAAACATTAAAAAACGGCCATTCCCTGCCCTTATATTACTGATTTTTATATTTAATTATTTTCATAAAAAAACAACCTATAAAAGTAGGTGTAAACGGCCGCTAATGTAGATATGGACATTCGACCAACAAATGCTGCCCTACTTGTCCCGCGTCGTTTTGCGCCACGTGAGCAGCTACCCGTACCCGGTAACCCGAACGCGCTATCGAATCGTCCCGATGTCTCACCTGGCATCATCCCGGTTGGAGAACAAACACAACGACGTGAACGTATTGCTATCGATACCCGCCCAGATATCTCCCCCCTACTCGGGTCACGTCGTTTTTCACCCCGTCAACAAATACCCGTACCCGGTGGTAATCCCACCGCGATACAAAACCGTCCCGAGCGGGCCCCAGGGGTTATCCCGGTTCCTGACAGTAGCGAAGGTGACATTATTGAAGAGGTCGAGCGCGCCAAACGTGCCTCGGTCGATTTCAAAATAATTGATACGATTCTCGGTGATGGTTCTGAGTCCGCTGGCAACATCGAAGAACCCACACCAGGCTCATCGAGCGATGAGGTCGCTGATACTTCTTTGGACACGCCGCCAGAACTTGTGCGCGCTACACCTGAGCAACAATTAGAGAGGCCGGTCAGTGAGCCAGCCGTGTCCGTCAGCCCGGAATCGCCTCGAGCAGCACCTGAACCGGATACTGCACCGCAGCCAGTACGGCGAACTGATCCACTCGTCCTGGATCTCGGCGGAGAGGGTGTGAATACAAATGCCGTTCAGCAGGTTCGATTTGATATTGATGCTGACGGGCGCCTGGATACTGTTAACCAGCTTGATGAAAACAATGCCTACCTTGCCCTGGACAGGAACGCCAATGGTCGCATCGATAATGGTGCAGAATTATTTGGTGACCAGCACGGAGCAACAAATGGCTTCGAAGAACTGAGAAATTTTGATGATAACGGTGATGGTCAAATCAATGCGCTCGATAGCATCTTTACTGAACTGCGCCTGTTCAGGGCAAGTAGCAATGAAACACAATCATTGACTGATGCTGGCGTCCGCTCAATCAAGCTCGACTATCAAAACACGGATATCGCCCTGAATACCTACGATCGCATTGCCCAACTGTCCAGTTATGAGCGCGAAGATGGCACGTCGGGTGAAGTCGCTGACGTACTGCTAGGTCAACAGGCGTAAAAAAAGCCGGGCTGACCCGGCTTCTTGATGACGTCTTATTCTGCTTATCAGGCTGTTACTGCTTGTGACAAGCCTAACAGGATGAGGAATAAACCGAACAGTCCTGCTGACATCTTGAACAGGTTACCCATTGTTTTTGCATCTGCTTCTTTACTCACAACAACTACCTCTTAATCATATTGGTTTCATGGTCATGACGACCACCTGGAAATTCGACGCTTAATGTACTGTTTTACTCAAGTTTTGGGAATTTCAAGCTTCTGATAGGTCAATAAAGAAAATTTGAAAAATGACTTGTGGATTATAGGGTTACTTCGGTTTAGCCACAGTCAGTATTGCTCATAAACGTCACACTGTCTTCGAGCGCAGGACTATAAAAGCGAAAAGTACTCGAGAGGGAAAGCAGGATATCTATATGATCGATATCACTATACATCTTGGTCTCCGCGTTCCCGCCTGCCTTCTGGACACGTTTCGCCAGGCGTCTTGAATTCCCGGGTTTAACAATGTCATCGTCAAGCCCATGAATAAGTAACATTGCCGGATCATCTTTACTGGCATAGGTAATCGGCTGCGTTTTACGTAAGTCACGCTCTGAAGCAAACACACGCTGAATATCCGGTTGTTCAATAGGTAAAAAATCATACGGCCCGGCAAGCCCGATAAACCCACAAGGTCGTTTAATATTTGTATTCAATAGCCTGTCATCGACAGCAACCATCGCAGAAATATGTGCACCGGCTGAATGCCCCATCACGAAAATCCGTTGTGGGTTGCCATTAAACTTTTCGATATTGTTATGTACCCATTGGTAGGCACTCGCACCATCTTGCACAAATGACTGCCAATCTACCTGGGGAAAAAGTCGATAGTCCGGTATGACGGTCACCAACCCCCTGGATGTCAGGGCATCAACGACAAATGCATATTCCTGTTTGCTACCATACTGCCAACGACCTCCGTAATAAAAGATCACTACGTCAGCATTATTGCTTACCTGGTTAGGCAGATGCACATCCAGTTTCTGTCGTTTGTCACTGCCATAAACCAGCCCAACCTGACTTGTATAACCATTATGATCAACCGTCGAATTTAGGATCTCAAGTGGTGAGCAGGCTGTCAGAAACAAAATATTCAATAAGATGAGGTTCCTGACACAAATCAGTAAGGTTCCACTAAGAATAGACTTCATGCTGAGCAACATAAGTAAATCCATTCCCTCATATGACTTTTAATAAAGCCGTTTGACCGTACTATGAAATGTTCATGCCAGGGTTAGGCAGAATGTTAATTTGTTTGCGTTCATTTCTATTTTAATTTTGACGCCCAGATTGCTAACCTGTGTTTCATGGATTTCATCGACACCTGGTCTTCAGGCATGGGGGTAATCACCTTGTCATGACATAACAGGCGATAGATGTATTCGATCTTTTCAGCCTGTGAATCAGTCGGTTCAAATTCTACGACGCCACGCTTCTCACCGTATTTAACACCCTCGGCAATCGCTTTTTTTACCAGTTCATTTTCATTTTTAAGCTTTTTCACGCCCTCTCCTTGTATAGCCGCCAATAATAACGAATGATCAGTCTATATTTAGCCATACCTAATTTAATCATAGCTACATAGTACCCCGAAACCCGGCAGTGAACAGCTCTTGCTTCACTGAATAATACTAAAATGAATCACATACTGTATATTTACCGCGATGATAAATGCCGATATTCAATGGAAAGATGACCAACCCTTCAGTAACAGGTTTGATGATGTGTATTTTTCTCGAGAAGGTGGGCCTGCCGAGAGTAAACACGTCTTCCTGGATAACAATAACCTGCCGGGGCGTTGGCAACACACATCATCCTTCGTTATAGCTGAAACTGGATTCGGATCAGGCCTTAATTTTCTTCTTACGGCAATGTGTTGGCTTAAAGATAAAGGGCCAAAAGAGCAACTCCACTATATATCCATCGAAAAGTATCCACTTAGCAAAGCTGACTTGCAACGTGCGCTGGGGCATTGGCCCGAACTTGCTGAATTGGCTAATGAGCTAATCGAACACTACCCACCGGCAATCAACGGTTTTCATCACATACCGCTATTTGATAACCGGGTATCACTGACGCTGATATTCGATGATGTTGTAAATGCCCTGCAAGGTCTGCATGCCCGTGTGAATGCCTGGTACCTGGACGGTTTCGCACCTGCCAAGAACCCTGACATGTGGACCTCCGAAGTTTTTGACAGCATCGTAAAAAACAGTTCACCAGGAACAACTTTTAGCACTTTTACAGCATCTGGTGATGTCCGCCGTGGGCTGCAGGCAGCGGGTTTTGAGGTTGAGAAAGTAGAAGGCTATGGAAAAAAACGCGAGATGCTTCGCGGCACACTCAGTAAGCCAAATCTCGAGGCAAAACCTCCACCGTGGTATGCGCTTCCCGCACCAGCTAATTATCATCAGCATGCCGTCATTATTGGTGCAGGTATCGCAGGTATCACCACTGCATGGGCACTCGCAAGACGTGGCTGGACTGTCGATATCTTTGAAAAAAATACCCATATTGCAGAAGGTGGCTCCGGCAATCCATTGGGGATTGTTATGCCACGCTTTAATCTTTCTGATAATAATGAAAGCCGGTTTTATAACAGTGCCTACTTTAAGACACTTCGAAATCTTCATGACCTGCATGCCCGACACCCTGAATTTAACTGGCAACAAGGCGGTGTTCTTCAACTGCCTCATACTCAACGAATAGAAAATCAAATTAGAACAATTGACTGCTGTCCTGAACTCGCACAAGCCATTGATGCAAACAATGCCAGTGCTATTGCCGGCATCAAGCTTCAAACATCGGCACTGTACTTTCCTTTAGCAGGGTGGCTAAATCCGGTTGAATTATGTGAACGATTACTATCAGAGGCTAACAGCAATATACATATTCATCTTGATACAAGTATTGGTTCGATTAACCATAGCGGCACTTCATGGCACATCAACGACTCTAATGGCAGGCAGTTGTTAACTTCTAGTAGCGTTATTCTGGCCAATGCGACACTGGCCAATAAATTTCCACAATCCTGTGGGTTACCTATCGATAGCGCACGCGGTCAAATCAGTGTCATACCTTCAACCCCGGAAAGTTCAAAGCTGCGCTGCCCAATCTGTCATGAAGGCTACATTATTCCTGCGTCTAATAATAAGCATGTCATAGGTGCAAGTTTTTTAGCAGGCGATGACAGTACATTAGTACGGGAAGAAGAAGACCAGGCCAATCTCCAGCAGCAATATCAATACTTGCCCGGTTTACTCGAGCCGGCCTCGGCATCAGCTTTTAGCCGTGCGGGTCTGCGAGCAACCACGCCTGACCGGTTGCCTGTAATTGGTCCCGTTTTTGATGATGCGTTCTTTAGTGAACACTATGCTGACTTACATAAAGGTAAACCGGCATCACGCTACCCTCAAGCTGGATACCATGACGGCCTGTTCATTAATGCAGGACATGGTGCGCGCGGCCTGACGTCTGCATTCTTATCTGCTGAAATTATTAGTAGCATGCTTTGTGGAGATCCATTACCTATACCAGAAAAACTATGGCAAGCAATAAGTCCATCTCGTTTCAAGGTAAGGGCATTAAAGGCCGGACATTAAGACTCAGCCAACGCGGGTTTAACCTTAGGCATGAATTTTACTGTGCGAGCAATTCCTGGAAGACAGGCAACCTTCTATCTGGCTTGCTTGCCGGAATATAACGCTGGGGATGATCAATTATGTACGCGCCGTTTCGCGTCGAAAATGCTGTAGGTAAGACCTGATTTATTGTAAATAGAAAATCCAGACAGTACCTATAAAACAACAATATATTGATTTAATGTGTCGTTGTTCCTAATCGACGACGGAATTGCTGAGCCATCTCTGGATCATTCGGCGTAAGCATATTGATCAAGCTAATAATCATTTCCCTTGCTGCACCCTCTTTATAGTCGGGGTTACGCTTGTGAATTTCGAACAGGTTTTCCATCGCCTGTTGAAAATCGCGTTCAGCGACCAGGCAAACGGCCAGATCAAAACGTGCATCATCATCGTTTTCATCCGCATCAAGGCGAGCCTGTAATGCATCCTTACCGTCAGTGTTCGCAGCGAGCTCCAGGAACGTCATTTGTCCGAGTAGTATCTTGCCCGTATCGCTTTCCCTGTCACGATCCGGTAGCTTGTTATACAAAGCTTTTGCCTGTTCAAGTTCATTAATATCAATGAAGATCTGTACCATATCCATTGCAACACGTGTATTAGCCGGATCCTGTTTAATCGCCTGTGTTAACAAGCCAATCGCCTCAACGGTCCCCCCTGCCATGTGCCTGGCGCGGGCCTGTTCACGTAATGCATCAGATTCACGGAAAATACCGAAACGTTTGAGGAATTCACGCGCCTCATCCTGCTCCATCATTCCTTCTTCGGTTTGCGTAACGTCACCGTTTTGAATGACTTTTAATGTCGGGACATTCTGGATGGCATACTCCTTACGAAGTTCAGGCTGTTCATCGATATCCACCCTAGCAAAAATAAACTGGCCCGCGAATTCTTTTGCCAGGCGCTCAAACGTATCCGACATGACAATACAGTGTTCAGACCAGGCCCCCATAAAAAAGGCCAGCACGGGTATCTTGTGGGAATTCAGAATAACCGAAGTGTTGAAATTCGACTCGGTGACATCAAAAATATAAACCTCATTGTCCGCCATAATTTACCCTACCCTTCAGACCAGTAATGCAATCACATTGTTGAATGTTTCACTTGGGCGCATAACTTCCGCAACCTTTTCTGTTTGTGGCCGGTAATAGCCGCCCAGTTCAACCGACTCACCTTGAACCTTATTCAACTCATTTACAATCTTCGTCTCGTTCTGCGTAAGCTGCTCTGCAACGGGTGTAAACATCGACTTGAGTTCTTCATCATCACATTGTCCGGCCAGTGCTTGCGCCCAATACATTGCAAGGTAGAAATGGCTACCTCGTGTATCCATCTCACCAAGCTTACGTGACGGTGACTTATCATTGTTGAGGAACATGCTGTTGGCTTTATCGAGAGCCGCCGCAAGCACTTTCGCCTTGCCACTGCCCGTTTTAATTGCCATATCTTCAATCGAAACCGCCAGCGCAAGAAACTCACCAAGTGAATCCCAACGCAGGTGATTTTCAGTCAATACCTGTTCGACATGTTTGGGGGCTGAACCGCCAGCGCCGGTTTCAAACAATCCGCCACCCGCAAGTAGTGGCACAATCGACAGCATCTTGGCGCTTGTGCCCAGCTCAAGAATCGGGAACAAGTCTGTCAGATAATCACGCAACACATTCCCGGATACCGAAATTGTATCCTCGCCGTTCTTGACGCGCTCGAGGGTATACAAGGTGGCATCAAAGGGTGACATGATCTGGATATCAAGGCCATCGGTATCATGGTCTTGTAAATAGGTATTTACCTTGTCAATCAGCTTCGCATCATGGGCACGGTCTTTATCAAGCCAGAAAATAGCCGGTTGCCCGGTCAGACGCGCACGCGTCACGGCAAGCTTCACCCAGTCCTGGATCGGGATATCTTTCGTCTGGCACATGCGCCAGATATCCCCCTGTTCAACGGTGTGTTCCAGTAACGTTGTACCCGCTGCATCCGTGACACGAACGGTGCCATTTGTTGCAATCTCAAAGGTCTTGTCATGCGAGCCATATTCTTCGGCTTTCTGTGCCATCAAGCCCACATTACTCACATTACCCATTGTTGCAGGGTCGAATGCGCCATGTTGTTTACAAAAATCAATCGTGGCCTGGTAAATGCCGGCATAATTTCGGTCAGGGATCATTGCCATGGTGTCATGCAACTCACCATCCTTACCCCACATCTTGCCAGAGCTGCGAATGGCAGCAGGCATGGATGCATCGATAATCACATCACTGGGTATGTGCAGGTTGGTAATACCTTTATCTGAGTTCACCATAGCCAGGTCTGGACGGGTAGCAAACGCCGCTTCAATGTCGGCCTCTATCTCAGCTTTCTGATCAGCGGGAAGGTTTACAATCTTCGTTACCACATCGCCAAAGCCATTCCGCGGGTCAACACCCAGTTTTGTGAACGTATCAGCGTGCTTTTCAAATACTTCATTAAAAAACACACTGACCGCATGCCCAAAGATAATCGGGTCGGAAACCTTCATCATCGTCGCCTTCATATGCAGCGATAACAGCACTCCCTGTTCTTTCGCGTCCTGCATTGAGGACTCAAAGTAGTCACGCAAGGCCTTTGCGCTCATGACCGAAGCATCGATGACCTCGCCTGCCAGAACTGGCGTCTTTTCTTTTAGAACCGTCACTGTGCCATCATCAGCAACCAGCTCGATCTTTGCATCACTTGCCGTATCAATCACTGCAGACTGTTCACTACCATGAAAATCACCAGCAGGCATCGAGGCCACGTGGGATTTAGAATCACTCGCCCACGCCCCCATTGAGTGCGGGTGTTTCTGTGCATACTCTTTTACTGGTCCGGCAACACGACGATCTGAATTACCTTCGCGCAATACCGGGTTTACCGCACTACCAAGCACTTTCGCATAACGTGCCTTGATTGCCTTTTCTTCACCGGTCGACGGATCAGCAGGGTATGAGGGTATGTCATAGCCCAATGACTGGAGTTCTTCGATCGCGGCCGTCAATTGTGGAATTGATGCACTGATGTTGGGCAGCTTAATGATGTTCGCACCGGGTGTTTTCGCCAGCTCTCCGAGTTCTGAAAGCGCATCAACCTGCTTTTGATCATCCGTCAATGCATCGGGGAAGTTCGCAATAATCCGGCCTGCCAAGGAGATATCACGGGTTTCAATCTCGATGCCTGCCGCCCCGGTAAACGCCTGGACGATGGGTAAAAACGAATATGTGGCCAGGGCCGGTGCTTCATCAGTCACCGTGTAGAAGATAGTATTACTGGCATTAGTCATAGCGAAACTCACAGAAATCAGTTGGTTAGAGGCAACAAGTGTCGACAAAGAGCGCGTATTATAGTGAAAATATGGAGGCTATTCACGTAATTAAATAACCGGGCATGATGACCGGCAGTCAATATGTCATTAACATTAATACTTCTCTATACTTTAATCACTGCGCTCAAAAAATATTTCTGACTACCTCAACTGTGATATATGAAAATTACTGACTGGGTTAATCCCATAAGCATCGTTAGCAAACTACATGAACTGAGAGCTTCTCTGCAGATTATCATTGTCCTGATACTTCTCTTCATAGTCGTTACAGCTGGTGGCACGATAGCCATCAGCCAATTAAAAATATTCAGCGATGATGCCTACGCGATTAATAACATGGGTGTCGTACGTGGCACTATCCAGCGTATCACCAAACGGGAAATTGCAAATAAAAACTCAGATGTCCTGATTGCAGATGTCGATAAAACACTGGCTGGCATAAGACAACGTTACATTAATAACAGCAATAACCTTTCTTACCTCGAACAGGAAAACATCGTTGAAAAACTGGAAAGGATGGAAAGCTCATGGGATCGATTAAAACAATTGATCATCAATTACCGCGACAATATGAGTAGCCAAAGTGAAATCCTTTACCAAAGTGAACTGTGTTGGGAAAAGGCTAACTTCCTGACCTTCAGCATACAGGTTATAAGCGAAAGGAAACTGGGAGACTATAAAAACCTTATCCTGCTGATTTCCTTAATCGTCAGTGTATTTATTTTCAGTATCATCCTGATTGTTCATCGCATCGTACATAAACACCTTGAAGTAGACGTCATCACCGACGCCATGACGAAACTTAATAATCGTAGTTACTATAACCAGGTCATTAAAACGCAAATAAATCTACACAAGCGCTATGATTACAACTTTTCTCTGATACTGATCGATATCGATCATTTCAAAAAAATAAACGATGACTTCGGCCACCCAGTAGGTGACAAGGTTTTAATTATTTTTTCAGAACTACTGAGAGAAAATGTTCGTGATGTCGATTATGTATTTCGCATAGGTGGTGAAGAATTTGCAATTATAGCCCCTCAAACAACGACTGAGCAGTCTCAGAGTCTCGCAGAAAAATTCAGAGAACTTGTCTCTAACGCCGACTTCAGCATTGGTCGTCCAATTACTATCAGCATTGGAGTTAGCCAGTTTAGGGATGATGAAACGAGTGATGAATTATTTATTCGTACAGACAAGGCGCTTTATAGGGCAAAAGATGCTGGCAGAAACACCGTCATCACCGCCTAGTAGCACCACGAGATAACCATTTTAAAGTCTTGACCTGCACCACTTATATAGTTTGATCGACGGAAACTCTGCAATTCATATACCCGGTGAATGATGCATGGTTCGACACATACATCGAAAGATTGGGGGGCGATTAGGAAAATACATGCATATTCCTGTGCGTACTTTCAGCCAGAAAAAAGAATATGAACGAAGCCCGATACACCTTACCGTCAAGAACATCGGCAAGCTCTACTCTTCTGTAACAACCTTTTTCTTCACTTCATCGCGGAGTATTGCCAGTTCCCTGGGCGCTTTAAAAGACAGGCTTATTTGCCGCCCTTTGACCTTGGAAACAATCAGTTCTACCGGACCATCTGCAAACAATTCACCAAGCGTCATTGATTGATCGACGTTATCATTTGGAAAAATCCGGATAGATTCTCCCTCACGGCGAGTTAAAGTAAGCATGCTCCCCCCTCTCTCCTTGGAACTCTGGATCGACTCTAGGCGTTTTCCTGCACGAAAACAACCGGGTGCAATATGCAATTTGGGTGCATAAATAGGTACATAACTGATTCCAGGCACACTGGCCTACCCCGATTTACGCGTCCTTATTGCGTTTCAACGCCTATAATGAGCTTTACCCTGTATAAACCCTTAATTAATTAACCTTAAAGTTCCTCTACAAAAGCACACTAGCCATCAACATCGTCCGTATCAAGCTGTCCTGAGATGCGACGTCGAATATGTGACCAGGACATCCCCACTGCCAGGATAATGGTGACAATAACCTGGGCTGCATACGTGAAAAAA
>Ga0316207_10003447_pt1 | contig 14662 bp, 11 predicted proteins | sample 6weekpyrite_MG_FD_204943 | JGI IMG/M metagenome (GOLD analysis project Ga0316207, IMG submission 204943) | Microbial mat bacterial communities from mineral coupon in-situ incubated in ocean water Damariscotta River, Maine, United States -... | ecosystem: Environmental > Aquatic > Marine >... | reverse complement strand
ATTCACTGTTTGCTTGTTCGGCTGAATATGACTCGTGTATTGTTTGGTAGAATAAATCAATAATTTTTTCAATATGTTTTGAAGGTGGGCTGATGCGAAGAACATCCACCTGAAGCTCATTTAATTCATCAAGATCTAAAATTAAATTACTGGTTTTAGCTGACTGTGTTTGAATGCCATTGAGTACGAGAAATTTTTCTTTTTCCTGAGTTGATAATAAAAGACCATCGGGATTATCCAGGCAACGATACTGACAATCATCCTTTGCAAGATTATGTGAGCGTGCAGTAAAACATCGCGCAGAGTAGGCCAGGGGTAAGCGGCCATAAACAAGCACTTCTGTTTCCATGCCCTGTGGTTTTTCTGCCTGGATATCAGTAAGTGAATCTTTGGATAATTCGACGGGTACAGTCCAACGTTTTAAACCATGCTTTGCGAGAAATTTTAAGCTGCCTGGGTTGTATATATTCACTGCGGGTCCGGTAATAAATGAACTGCCTTTTAGCAACTGAACGGCGGACATATCATTTGCTTCAATAGTATAATCCGAGTTCGAACAGAGTGATTTAACAGCAGCCAGTTCAGAATTAGCTTCAATTAAAGTCATGCTTGATAATACGACTTCTTTACCCGCAGATTGTAGTTGTTGTGCGATATCAAGCCAGTCACTACGTCGAAGTAATTTTCTTTTTGAACAAACGGTTTCGCCTAAATAGACAATATCAATTTTAGTTTTCTCTATTCGTTTATAAAAATCAAACATGGTTTCCCTGTCCCAGTAATATTGAACGGGGCCCAGAGATAGCCTGGGAGATAATTTAGGAGAGTTTTTTTCTGAATGTTCGTTCATGTTATTGCCATGGCCTGTGATAGGCGCCCAATGTTGTAGAGCGACCCTCTGAAACAGAGTGTAATGTTTGTAACCAGTTTTCCTTTACTGAATATTCATTCTTTTGTTGATAACAGGCATTAAGTGCATTTCGCCAAACTTCGGTAACCTGCTTTACATAAGCCGGACTGCGTTGCCTACCTTCAAGTTTGATGGCCGCAATACCTATTTTCTGTAATTCGGGTAACAACTCAATTGTATTTAAACTTGTGGGTTCTTCAATTGCGTAATAGGTTTTTTTTGAAACTTCAAAACGACCTTTGCAAAGGGTAGGGTATGAGGCGGGTTCCTCATCTTTATACTCATCAATTAATACATTATTTAATCGGGTTTGTAAGCCTTGCTGGGTTTTTTGCCATTCAACGGAGCTTGCAGGTGAGCATGCACCAAAGGTGTTTGGTGATTGTCCGGTTACATATGATGATAATAAACAACGACCTTCAACCATCACGCATAAACTTCCAAAGCCGAAAACTTCCAGTGGAACGGGGCTGGTTTGTGCTACTTGCTCTACTTGTTTAAGGGATAATACGCGGGGTAAAACAACGCGTTGTATTGCAAAGTTTTCATGATAAAATTTTATTGATTCAGTATTGGTTGCTGAACCTTGAACAGAAAGGTGCAGGCGTAAGTCTGGATATTTTGTTGATGCATAATCCAGAACACCAATGTCTGCTGCGATTAACGCGTCAACTTCCAGTTTAGCTGCAAGGTCAACGGCCTCTTGCCAACGTTGCCACCCCGATGCCTGTGGATAGGTATTAATTGCTAGAAAAACTTTACAACCACGTTGATGGGCATACTCTATACCCTGGCGTGAGCGTGACTCATTAAAATTTAGCCCTGCAAAATGCCGTGCATTTGTATCGTTTTTAAAACCGATATAAACAGCATCTGCACCATTATCAACTGCTATTTTTAGTGCGGGTAAATTACCTGCAGGGCATACCAGTTCCATTCTTTCTGCTTGATTATCATTGTTTAAAGGGTTCATATTTATTTAGTTAAGTTGTTTGTTTAAAAGCGAATTATGATAAATGACGTTGATGTAGTTCCTGTGTCAGCATATTTATGACCTGCCATTTCTTAGAGCACCATTGCGGAGCCAGTAATAAGTCATCAGAAGCGGTGGCGGTTACCCGATGATAAACGATGTCATTTGGTGTCATTTGAATCAGGTCTGCCGCTGTCGAAACATATTTGTCCATACTCAGTGGGGAGTATTCACTTTTTCCCCATTGTCGTGCCAGTTGAGTTCCTTTAACAACATGTAATGGGTGTAGCTTTAATCCCGCAACACCTTCGTCTAAAACACGCATTAAACTGGTTTTATAATGGTTGGTGTTCTCACCGGGTAACCCCACTATAAGGTGAGTGCATACTTTTAGTTGTCTAGCATGAGCCAGATGAATGGTTTTGTGATATTCAGCAAATCCATGGCCTCGATTAACTCTTTCAAGTGTTGAATCAAATGCAGACTGTAAGCCCAGCTCAAGCCAGACTTCGAAACCTTTTTGCTGATAACTGGCCAGTAAATCGAGCACGACTTCAGGTACGCAATCTGGGCGTGTACCTACGGATAAGCCTATGATGTCAGGTTCAGCAAGTGCTTGATCATAAAGTTGTTTTAACTGTTTGATATCTCCATAGGTATTAGTGTAAGCCTGAAAATAAGCCAGGTATTTTTTAGCGCCTGTTCGTTTACGTATAACCTGACGTCCTGCTGCAATCTGTTGGCTGATATTCGAGGGTGCACGTGCATCTGGGTTAAAGGATGCATTATTGCAAAAAGTACAGCCTCCTATACCTTTACTACCATCACGATTTGGGCAGGTGAGATTAGCGTTAATTGAGATTTTGTGTACTCGCTCACCATACTTTTGTAACATACTCTGGCCAAATGTATTAACGTAGTCGGAAAGTCTCATGTTCAGTTTGTTATTACTTTTGGTACTATATGTTTTATATGATTTTAATTGCAAATGATTTTAGTGTTTTTTAAAATTCCTACCTTGACGTACATCAACTGACTATCATAGTGTTTGTAATAATATGAAGACTCAAATTTTATGTATGTTTTCCCGTAAATTACAATTTTCTCTTTTTTTTCTCTTGCTACAATTTTCAGTGTCTTTGTGGGCTGAATCGCCTGATTATTCTGTAGAACTAAAGCATCAATTATTAAGCGCTCTGAAATCACAGGACGTTGGTTATAAACCCCACACGCAACATATGTGTGAAAATAATTTACCCTGTTATACCAACCGCTTGATTTTAGAAAGCTCACCCTACTTATTACAACATGCGCATAATCCGGTTGACTGGCATAGCTGGAATAAACAGGCCCTTGATAAGGCAAAACGTGAAAATAAACCCATTTTTTTATCCATTGGCTATGCGGCCTGTCACTGGTGTCATGTGATGGAAAAACAGAGTTTTGATAATGTCGAAATATCCAGGCTTCTTAATGAACATTTTATTAGCATAAAAGTAGATCGAGAGCTTCGCCCAGATATAGATGAATTTTATGCCAATGCTGTGATGGCATTTCAAGGTCAACAGGGTTGGCCTATGTCGGTATTTCTAACCCCCGATGGTAAACCTTTTTTTGCAGGTGGTTTTTATAACAGGAGTGAATTTAAAACACTGCTGATTGAGATGTCCACTTACTGGAAAAATGAACCGAAACACGCGATGCAAAAGGCTGACAATATAATCAATGAGATGCAATACAGGAAGCAAACACTTGATCAGGCATCAAAAATTGATACACCTGTAAGATATAAAGCGATTAAGAGCTTGTTTTCTATAATTGATAATTACAACGGAGGATTTGGTGAGGGTAGTAAATTTCCACGTGAGCCCTGGCTACTCCTGTTATTAGATGAGAGTTATGGAAAAGGCTTTGATGATGACTCATCACTTGCTTTGCATCTGACTTTAAGACATATGGCCAACGGTGGTATTTATGATCAATTGGCCGGCGGCTTTCACCGATATACCACCGATCCATACTGGAAGATACCACATTTTGAAAAAATGCTTTATAACCAGGCATTATTACTGCAAGTTTATTTACGCGCCAATGCAATTCAACCCAATCAGCAATACACAAGGGTAGTTCAACAATCTATAGACTTTTTATTTAGTGAAATGCGCGATTCAAAAGGCGGATTTTATTCTGCCTTAGATGCGGATACTGAAGGGGAGGAGGGGCGTTTTTATTTGTGGTATCTGAAAGAATGGGAAAAAGTACTCTCAAAAAATGACAGTAATATTGCCTCTACAATTTTTGATGTGGATGAGTACGGTGAAACAGAAGATGGGGGCAATGTTTTATATATGTCTACTTCACTGGATGAATATGCAGCTGAAAATAATATTTCAATTAATAAGCTTAAAATCAAGCTGGATGAGATCCGTAAAACCTTATTAAAAGTCCGAAATAAACGGTTTAAACCAGAAATTGATAAAAAAATAATAATGGGGTGGAATGGTATAGTTATTACTGCATTGGCAGAAAGTTCGTTGCAATTTAAAAAATCTCAATATTTACAAGCCGCTACTGAAGCGGCAAATTTTATCTGGAATGAAATGCGAGACAGAAACTATTTTTATCGTGTTAATTATAAAGGTAAAAACTTACAGGCAGCACAATTAGATGACTATGCATTTTATTTAAAGGCTTTAATTACCTTGTACGATATAGATGAAAACGAAATTTGGTTAGAACGTGCAAAAACTTTAGCAGGCATGATGATAGTTAATTTGTGGGATGAAATAAATGGTGGTTTTTTTAATGTACCTGTAGACAAACATGCACCTCTACCCGTGCGGCCTAAATCAGCCTTCGATAAGACCTTACCATCGGGGAATTCAGTTGCAGCACATATGCTGCTTAGACTTGCTCGTAGAACCGGTGATGATCAATACATCAAAAAGACTAATCAAATTTTTTCTGCTTTTGCCCCAGACGTTATTGAAACACCCAGTGCCTTTGCGGGGTTACTGGTTGCTACAAATGAGCTTCAGCAGGGTGAAAAAGATTTACCGGTTTATGCAGCAGGTGGTCATATTCGTATTGACGCCTATCTTATAAGAGCCAGTGATAAACAGTATGATTTAACTATTGATATGAAAATCGATGAAAAATGGCACATAAATTCACATAAACCCTTCGATAAAAAATTAATACCAACAGTTATAACATTAGAAGAACAACAGGAATGGCGAATGTTGAGTGTTCAATATCCTGAGCATGATATTGTCAAACTTGGCATTAGTGATCGTTCTTTGAGTTTGTATCAGGGGCATAAATTGATTGCATCCCGTATCTCTAAAGAAACGAGCAAAGCAAATCCTGTTGTTTATTTTCAATTACAGGCCTGCGATGACAGTGTGTGCTTGCCACCTGAAAAATTTCGCTTATATCCTCGTTTAGTTATTAATGATCAATAATTTGAAGCTATAATACGGTATATTTAGCGAAAATACGAATGAGGACCTTTAGGTGGATCAGCAAAAACAAATTGAACATATGGTATTAACATGCATTGATACGGCAAAAGCAATGCTAGATGAATATGAATTGATTATGCCATTTGGTATTCGTTCATTTAATGATTCTGAGGACCTGAAAATGAATTGTCCAGGTGATAAGAATCCTGAGGCTACTAGTTGGAACGAACAGATTGATATGGTTGTTACAGAGTTAAAAGCGTTTGTAAATAATGAAAGTATATTTTCAACAGCATTAGTGACTGAGCTTGAGTCTGAAGGCGATAAAGCAATAGGCCTACAGGTAGAAACTGAATTATCATCCGTATTATTTGTATACCCATATAAAAGAGTAGATGAGGCCTGGGTAATAGACGAACCTATACAGACAGATCAGCTTCTAACAACTGTTTTTGATAATAACGCAGCGTGATGTAGTGATGCATTTTATCAGATTGATACTTATTACTCTGATTATATTCAAATTCAATTATGCATTTTCACTAGACTGGAATGATGTATATCAAACTAAAACAGGTCAGGATAAGCATAAAATAATAACTCAATTAGCAAAACAGGGTGATGGCAAGGCTCAATTTGTTCTAAGTTACCATTATCGCCTGGGTGAGTTTGTTGAAATGAACTGGAAACTGGCAGATAAATGGTTAATCAAATCTGCAAATAATGGCTATGCAGAAGCAGAATATATGCTTGGATCCAGTTACAATTCTCCTAAGTATAATTTCCCTGTTAATAATGAAAAAGCCGTTTTCTGGTTACAACGCGCTGCAAAGCATGGCCATATTGATGCACAATATGAACTAGGTGAGCATTACCATGTTGGCCTGGGAATAAATAAAGATCTAATTTTAAGTTATGTGTGGTTAGTTCTGGCGAGTAGAAATGAGAGTTTTATAGCTATTCGATCGCGAAATATGGTTGAAAATGAAATGACAGAAGAGCAGCTTAAAACAGCTAAGACAAAAGTACCGGTTTATTTAGATAAATATGTCAAACAAATTAAATCGTCCATTCCTTTAAAAATGTTATCAATAGAATCATATTGACCATATAGCAGTGTTTTAATTAAAAACCTCTGCGTCTATGTGGGAAAAATTCACCTTAAGTAAAATATCGAGTACAAAACATTGAACGATTCAAACCTCGCCCAGATAGGCTATGAAAATTACTACCAGATGTTATCCGATAAGATTCGCATGGATGCATTTCGCCATGCAATTTTTAAAACAGTAAAACCAGGGGATATTGTTGTTGATATGGGCGCAGGTACCGGTCTGTTAGGTATATGGGCTTTACAGGCCGGTGCTGCAAAGGTTTATGCTATAGAGAAAACGGAAGCTATAATTCTGGCAAAAGAAATCGCCAGGGCGAATAACTGCCTCGATAAAATTGAGTTTATTCACCAAAACTCTATGGATGTAACGTTACCAGAAAAGGCCAATGTATTAATTTCAGAAACATTGGGTAGTTTTGGTATTGATGAAAATACGATTCAATTTACAAATGATGCCAGAACGCGTTTTCTTGCTGAAGATGGAATCCTGATTCCACAGTCTATTGAGCTGTATGTTGCTGCTGTAGATGACCGTCACACTTATAATAAAGTTGATTTCTGGCGAACTATTCCAGATATAGATTTTTCACCCGCATTTGATTTGTTTTCTAAAAAAATTATGGTTGAGTCAGTCGATCGAACGGGCCTGTTATCTGAGCCTGTTAGTATTGGGTATATTGATTTATCTAAAAGTATTGATGAAGTTTTTAATGCACGAAAATACATAAAAATTGAGAAAGCGGGCACTATCCACGGAGTAGCGGGGTGGTTTCGAACAAAACTATGCGAAGGCATAGAAATTGATACCTCCCCTAATAAACCTCAGACACATTGGAAACAGGCATTTTTCCCTTTTCGCGATTCAATTGATGTAATTACAGGTGATGTGCTTGACTGGTCTGTTAAAGTTGGCGTCAAGGATATAAATAGTGATGATACACGAATTTCATATGAGTACCGTTGTACGCAATTAAAAAATGAAAGGCAGTATTTTGAAAAAATGAACATTGGTCGAAATGATAAATGTCCATGTGGTAGTGGCAAAAAATATAAGAAGTGCTGTTTGCGTTAATATTTTTCTGCTTATACCACCAAATATATTAGCTCTCATAAATTCATATGTTTATTAATTGTTGTAAAGTTAAAAATTTATATTAAATCAACAGGCTATATTGGATTGTGACAATACCACTTTAGTGGTAGGTTTTTTGTTTTTGTTGTGATTTGAGCTTTATTATAACTAGACAGTCTATGCCTGCTTTTACTACTCTAGATAAATTTTAAAGGAGATAATGATGGCAGATGAAAATAAGTACCCCCGGGTACCAGATAATTACAAGCATAAAATTGAAGTTAAACTGAATTGGTATAATAAACATGGAGAATCACTAGTAGGTGAAGAAAAACTGGATTTTTTAACACTGCAAGATTTACAGGATATATTTGATGTGTTTATCGACAATGTGCAATTAAATTTCTGGCACGTTAAAACCCGTCATGCCAGACGACTACAACGCATAACCAATCATCATATTGAGATTAAAAAATATATTTATTTTGTTGAACAACAGGAATATGCATAATTGATTATTATATAAAAGAATTGTCACAAAGACACAGGGAACTAAGTGAAAACAAATGTAGTGTGGGGTGGATCAATAATATTCCTCTGTGTTTCTGTGACAAAGTTATAGTCGCTACACGATTAACTTAAGGCAGGTTTATCGGATTTTTGTTATTCTCCACTGCCCAAACAGCGGCTTCAACACGACTACGTAAATTTAACTTGCGTAATAAATGCTTAACATGCACTTTAACTGTGCCTTCTACAATATTAAGTTTTCGAGCAATATGTTTATTGCTTAAGCCTTTTGCAATGAGTGATAATATCTCCTCTTCTCGCTTTGTCAGCTCCGCTTCAGCCCGTGATTCTAAACGCGATTCTTCATGTAATCCGCGTACAACCAGCTCAGAAACTTTTTGACTTAGTACAATATGCCCATCTACTACCTGGTGTAATCGCTCAAGCATGTCTTCAGGTTCCATGTCTTTAAGTAAATAACCATCTGCACCCGCACGAAGGGTGGCAACAATATTTTTCTCATTATCGGAGACGGTTAAAATAATAATGCGGCTTTCAATATCCCTGGCTTTCATCGCCTGTAATGTTTGTAAGCCATCCATTTTTTCCATATTAAGGTCAAGTAAAATAATATCGGGATTAACTGATATGGCAAGTTCAAGACCCTGATTACCATTATCTGCTTCACCGACAACTTTAAATGCATCATCCATACTGACAAGATCTTTAATGCCTCGGCGTATTAATGGATGATCATCGATTATAATAATTGAATACACAGATTATTTACTCATTTGTTTGTTTATATTTACAGGTGCCGTTATATTTGTGGGCTTGAAGACTAATTCAATAGTGGTACCCTTTTCCTGTTTGTTTATAATATTTAAATATCCGTTAAGCGTTAGTGCTCGCTCTTTCATTATGCTAAGCCCGTAATGATGGGTACGTGATAAATCTGAAGTAAAGCCTATCCCGTCGTCTTCTATATTTATTTGTATATCACCCGATGTGTTGAACATTAAGGTCACTTTTGCAGAAGCTGCTTTAGCATGCTGAACAATATTAGATAATGCTTCCCGAATCAAATGTAAAATATGAATTTCTTCATTAGGTGTTAAATCACAGTAAGTTAGCTGGTTGTCACAATTTATACTGGTTTCACTGCGATTATTAAATTCTGCTACGGTTTTAAGCAGTGCTTCGTTAAAATCTTCTCCATCAATTTTCAGGCGGAAGGTCGTTAAAAGTTCGCGCAATTCTCCATAGGCACTGTTAAGTCCTATTTTCAGTTCGCCAATTATATTTTCAGCATCAGACTTAGTATCTGGTTTTTTTAATAAAGCCTGCAAACGGCTTACCTGAATTTTCATAAAAGTAAGTGATTGTGCAAGTGAGTCATGTAATTCACGTGCTATCGCCCCTCGTTCTTCCATTAATGCCAGACGACGTATTTCTGCAGCCTGGTGGGATAGATTCATTGCAATACCAATATGCCCGGCAATACTTTCAAGTAGTTGTTGTTGCCAGGGTTCTATTGATGTGTTGTCAGCAGGCTCCATAATTAATACACCAAACTGTTGATTCTTGTCACTGATGGGGATGCTTAATATCTGTTTTATGTTTCCTGATTTGTCTGTAACTTCCAGCAGTTTACTTTGTTTTTCTGCCAGGCATTTCTGGCATCTGGTTTCTTCACACAGTAATTTGCTAACGTCGTCAGCGTGCAGGGTGGAGGCCAGCATAACCGCATTATTCTGAGCCTGGTTATTTAAACAGATGGCTCCTCGTCCAGTGCCAATTAATTGTTCTATATCTTTTAGTATGCCCTCAAATGTAGCAGGTGGAGAAACGGCTTCATTTAATTGTTTAACGATTTTGTAAAGTAATTCCATTGAGCAGTTACTTCTTTCCAGGTCAATGGTTTTTTGAGTAACTCGTTTTTCAAGCTCATTATAAATTTCTGATAAATCTTTAGCCATGGTATTAAATGCACGACCGAGTTGACCAAGTTCATCTGTACCGGTATAGCTTGTACGAAATGAAAAATCTCTTTTACGTACACGTTCTGCGCCGCTTAGAAGTTGTTGCATGGGTATATGAACACGTTTATAAACGAGAATGAGCGCGGTAATAAGCAGAAAAATTGTCAGCGCAAGCGCAACAAACTGAAAAATACGTAAACGCTTAATTTTTGTTTCCGCATCTTGCTCAAGTAGTTTTACCAGAAAGTCAATATTATCTACAAAGTCTGATACGATTAAAAAATACTGGTTGCGTAGATTCGTCACCGCATCTTTGGTGATTGCTAAATCTAATTTTTGTTCTTTATTCTGTAAAATATCAGCTATACCATCCAGGTAAATATCAAATATGGGTTTGATATCTTTGTGCCATTGTTGGTCAATATTATTGTAAGCGACTCGTAAGGGGTGTTGTTTATTAATGGGTAAAATAGTAGTTAATTCTGTGCTGCGTAAATGCTCTTCAAATTCTGTAACTAATTTATGTGTTGCTTGCCAATGTTGCTCATCGGGCACATCATAAACAAGGCTGCTGGCAATTCGGTAGGAGCGCATGCGTAATGCACCTGACTCATTTATGGCGGTGGCCTGTCCCTGTATGGTTTCGGCTATAAACAATGAGGCTGCCATACTGGTAATGGCGAGCAAAGTGATTGTTGCCATCACAATGCCCAGACTTATTAGCAAAGAGTGGCGGGGTTTTAAGTACATGATTTACCTATTGTATCCTTAATTGTTCTTTGCTGTCCCTTTTGACTGTATCTTAATTTGATTATTGTCAATAGATTTCTTTGTACTACCAATGAATAGTTCTCAGAAAAATAGGCGATTCAGTTTATTGGTTTTATCCATTATTTTCTAATTAATCAGTAACTTATAATAAAATATTAGATACCTCTTTAGTGGTAGTTTTGTTGTGGATTTTGTGTGGAACCCACACTTCACCATCTAGATCTTCTTTTTCGCATATGTAAAATTGATTTCACCTAAATTTAACCACATAAACTTTGGTTCTTTTAGAGTAATCAGAAACAGAATTAATTAAAAAATTAAAACGATTAAGGGGAAATATATGTTGCGTCACAAACGGCTTGTTAGTGGGGTGGTTAGCTTGGCCCTGATAGCAATAAGTCCATTAGGGCTTGCAGCTAAAAATGCTGTCAAAGAGGGTAAGCAGCTGTTCGAAATGAATTGCATGGCCTGTCATCAGGCTGATGCGATTGGTAAGGCGGGTTTTGCACCTTCTTTAACTAATAAGGAATTACTGAGTACAGCATCAGATAAATTTTTTATGTCAACCATTAGAGATGGTCGCGCTGGAACGGGCATGCCTCCTTTTGCTCACTTAGGTAAAAAGAAAATAAAAAGTATAGTTGCCTTTTTACGTGATCACGAAAAACTTCCTAATCGTTCGAAGGAAATAGATGCACAACCTGACTCTTACGGTGATTCAAGAAAAGGTGAATTGTGGTTTACCCAGATCTGTGAAAACTGTCATGGTGTTAATGGTGAAGGTTACGGTGCAGGTGTTGCCGGACCGGCTATTGGTAAATCAGGTTTTCTAAATAAAGTATCGGATGGTTTTATTCGCGAAACAATTAAAAATGGTCGTTCTAATACGCGTATGCGTGGATTTTCTGGTGCGGATGGCCTGGCTAATCTGAGAGACTCAGAAGTAGATGATGTCATTGCATTTCTACGTAGTCTGAAATCCAGTCAGCGTACAAGTAGATGATTACTGACTTGGACAAAATCGCGAATATTAACAATACATTAAACTATTTATTGGGAAGTATAGAATTATGAAACGTAGAAAAGACCTTTCCCGACGTGACTTTATAAAAAATAGCACGTTCATTACTGGTTCAGCCGCAGGCGCTGGATTATTTGTAGGTAATAATCCTGAACTGGAAGCTGCGCCTTCCGCGGATAAAAAAGCCGCTAAACGGACTACAGCTTTAGCCCAATGCCCTTATTGTGGTGTGGGTTGTGGAACTATTATCGTATCCGAGAACGGTAAAATTGTTTCCATGCGCCCTGATAAAGATCATCCAACAAACTATGGTTTGCAATGCATTAAAGGTTTAACCGCTGCGGAGCCTATTTACGTTGACCGGATGGAAGGTGATTCATTCGTGCGTAAAGATGTATGGGCCGAGTGGAATAAACCTGGTCATGGTGATATGGAATTTACCAGTAAAACTAAAAATGCGTTTGATGATGATTTGTTTGTACGTGTGCCTTACAAAAAAGCCTCCGACATGGTGGCGCATAAAGTCGCACATTTGGCCAAAAAATACGGTGGTAACTCTATTGCATTATACGGCTCTGGCCAGCTTACAATGGAAGGTCAGTATTTAGAAAACCTGTTTATGAAAGGTGTGCTGGGTTCTAACACCATTGAAGCTAATGCACGTATGTGTATGACGTCAGCTGTAACCGGTTATTTCGCAACACTGGGTTCAGATACACCACCATTAGCTTATGAAGATTTAGAACTGTCAGATATGGTGATGCACTTTGGTCACAATGCTCGTGAGTCTCATCCGATTATTTACTGGCGTATAGCGGACCATAAAAAGAAAACCGATATTCCTACTGTAATTGTTGACCCACGTTGGACAGGTTCCAGCCAGGGTTATGCGGATATCAATGCCAAAAATCATGTGCATTTACCGGTTATGAACGGTGATATTAGTTTGCTTAACTCTATCGCCCATGTGTTACTTAAAGAGCATGAAGACGTTATTGACTGGGAATTTGTTAAAAAACATGCAACTGGCTGGAAGGAATACGTTAAGGAAGTTAAGAAAAACTATAGCCCTGAGCAGGTTCAGGATCGAATGGGCACAGATAAAGTTGGCCCAGATGTAATCCGCAATGTCGCCAAGATGTTTGCCGATGCTACACGTAAACGTCTAAAGCGTAGCAAGATGGACCAGAAGGGTGACGGCTATGGTGGCGTTATCATTATGTGGGGCATTGGTTATAACCAGCACATCCACGGTCAGCATAATGTTATTTCTATTATTAACCTGTTAACCCTTACAGGTAACCTTGCAAAACCAGGTTGTGGTCCTTTCTCAATGACAGGTCAGCCAAATGCGATGGGTGAACGTTTCACCGGTGGTTTAACAGGGCGTCTGCCATTTAATATGCCATTGAAAAATACCAAGCATCGTAAGCACATGGCGAAACACTGGGGAGTTCCTGAAAAGAACCTGATCACCGCAATGAAAGGTGATAATAAAGGTATGGCCATAGGTATGATGGAGCGCTGCATTAAAGGTGACGTCAAAGCCATGTTCCTGGTGTATGCAACGCATATTGATATGCCGGATCAACATAATCTTGTACGCCCGGGTTTAATGAAAACCTTCAATGTTGTTCAGGAAATTTATCGTCACGCACCTAATAACCTGTTTGCAGATGTTATCTTCCCGGCAGCAACCTGGGGTGAAGTAGATGGTGTATACATTAGTTCAGAACGTCGAATTAATATCTGTCAGGCCGGCGGTACTCCACCTCCTGGCTGTCTGCCAGATATGGATATGGTAATAGATAAGGGTAAGGAAATTGCTGAAATCTTAGGGCTGGATGGCGACAAAATCTTCCCATGGGGTAAAAACAAACATGGTTTCTATGATGCTGAGCAGGTGTTCCGTTCCGTAGTAGAAGCGTCTGCGGGTACGGATACTGACCTTACAGGTATGCTCGAAGTTGAGAAGATTGATGGTACGGGTTTGTATCAGCAGTTAATTGATCACCGGGGCATTCAATGGCCGGCACCGACTTATAGTATTGCCAAAGAGGGTGGTGCAAAACGTCGTTATATGATGCAGGAGGGTGTATGGGAATCCAAGCCTTATGGTTACTTCCGTACCAGCGATGGCAAAGTGCATATGAAACTATGCAAACAGGATTATAGCCAGCGTGAAAAGATAACCAAACAGCTGATGGAGTTTGGTGTTAAGAAAGATCATTTCTGTATAGATAATCTTGACCTGATCAAAAAAGCGCGGGATATGGCATTAACACCTGATATTCCAGATGAAAAACACCGTGATAAAAAATGGGAAAAAATACCTAAAGATCAATATCCTTACTGGTTAGGTTTGGGTGTGGTGTATGAGCATTTCCATACCGCAAAATCAAATCGTAGCCCGACCACACGACGCCTGGTGCCTGAACAGTATGTAGAAATGCATCCTGATGATGCAAAAGCATTGGGAATTAAAGATGGTGATCAGGTTAAATTGATTACGCGTCGCGGTGAGTATCAGGCGCGAGCCCAGGTAGGAACAAACAGTATTGTTCGACCAGCTCGTAACTCGGTGCCTAAGGGCTACATGTTTAGCCCATGGAATTTATCAGTAGCAGATAGCGCAGATCCGAAGAAAAATAAATGGTTGGTGAATGGTGTTTCCAGCCGTGTATTTGATCCAGTATCTGGTCAGGTAGACTTTAAGAAACTAGCCTGTCGAATTGAGAAAGTTTAATTAAATTAAACGGTTTTAGTTTCATTTAAGTTGTGAAAAATACGGCATACTAAATAGTGTGCCGTATTTTTTTGAGAAAAAGAAATTACAGATTAACTC
>Ga0316207_10003446_pt1 | contig 14668 bp, 9 predicted proteins | sample 6weekpyrite_MG_FD_204943 | JGI IMG/M metagenome (GOLD analysis project Ga0316207, IMG submission 204943) | Microbial mat bacterial communities from mineral coupon in-situ incubated in ocean water Damariscotta River, Maine, United States -... | ecosystem: Environmental > Aquatic > Marine >... | reverse complement strand
TCGCCACCCATCGCTTCCGCCATTACCTTCGTAATCGCAGCCGTCAGTGTCGTCTTACCATGGTCAACGTGACCAATTGTGCCCACGTTTACATGCGGTTTAGTTCGTTCAAATTTTTCCTTGGACACGGTCGTAACCCTCTAACAAATTAATTAACGATTTTTAATCACCGCGTCAGCTACGCTGGCCGGTGCTTCTGCATACTTCTCAAATTCCATGCTGTAACTGGCGCGGCCTTGTGTGGCACTTCGCAAGTCAGTCGCATAACCAAACATCTCACCCAGTGGTACCTCTGCGCGAATCACCTTGCCGGAAGGAACATCCTCCATACCGGTTGGTAAGCCGCGGCGACGGTTCAAATCACCCATCACATCACCCATGTACTCTTCGGGTGTAACCACTTCGACTTTCATCATCGGTTCTAATAGAACCGGACTACCGTCTTTAACACCTTCCTTGATGGCCAATGAGCCGGCAATCTTGAAGGCCATCTCATTGGAGTCAACCTCATGGTACGAACCATCATATAAGGTGACTCTTACATCAACGAGCGGGAAACCGGCGATAACGCCATTATCCAACTGCTCTTGTATTCCTTTGTCAATTGCCGGTATGAAGTCTTTCGGGACGACACCACCCACAATCTCATTTACAAATTCGTAACCTGTGCCCTGTTCCTGTGGCTCCAGCTTCACGACTACGTGTCCGTATTGACCACGTCCTCCAGACTGTCTGACAAATTTGCCAACCGCCTTGTCTACCGTGCTGCGAATCGTCTCGCGGTATGCCACTTGTGGTTTACCCACGTTGGCCTCAACGCCAAATTCGCGTCGCATCCGGTCAACAATAATGTCCAGATGCAGCTCGCCCATTCCGGCGATAATCGTTTGCCCTGTCTCCTCATCCGTGCTGACACGGAAAGAAGGATCTTCCTGCGCCAGTTTCGACAGGGCAATCCCCATCTTTTCCTGGTCGGCCAGGGTTTTGGGTTCTACCGCCACCGCAATCACCGGTTCCGGGAACTCCATACGCTCAAGCGTAATCACATCACTCTTTGCGCAAAGGGTATCACCCGTGGTGACATCCTTTAGACCCACAGCAGCGGCTATATCACCGGCGCGGACCTCTTTAATCTCTTCGCGGCTATTGGAGTGCATCTGCAAGATACGTCCAACGCGCTCTTTCTTGCCTTTTACCGGGTTGTAAACCGTGTCGCCCGACTTCAGCACCCCGGAATACACCCTGAAGAATGTCAACGTCCCGACAAACGGGTCAGTGGCAATCTTGAAGGCCAGTGAAGCAAACGGCGCATCATCATCTGCTGCTCGCTCTGCTTCCGTTTCGTTCTTGTCATCAAGGATCCCCTTGATAGCAGGAACATCGAGTGGTGACGGCATGAACGCAACAATCGCATCCAGCATGGCCTGCACACCCTTGTTCTTGAATGCACTACCGCACAAGCAAGGAACAATCTCATTATTAAGCGTCTGTACTCGCAACCCTTCAATAATGTCCGCTTCAGCTAAATCACCTTCTTCAAGGTATTTATCCATCAGCTCTTCATTGGCCTCTGCGGCGGCTTCGACCATCTGCTCACGCATCTCGGTCGCCTGATCCAGCAGTTCAGCCGGGATGTCTGTCTCTTCGTATGTCGTACCCTTGTCTTCTTCATTCCAGAAGATGGCTTTCATACGAATCAGGTCAATGACACCCTGAAACTCTTCTTCGGCACCAATGTTCAACTGAACCGGTACCGGGTTGGAACCCAGTCGTTCCTTTATCTGCTCAACTACTCGCAGATAATCTGCGCCCGCACGGTCCATCTTGTTAACAAAGGCCATGCGTGGCACATCGTACTTATTTGCCTGGCGCCACACTGTCTCTGACTGTGGCTCAACACCACCGACGGCACAAAAAACTGCACATGCACCATCCAGGACCCGCAGTGAACGCTCGACTTCAATTGTGAAGTCAACGTGCCCCGGTGTATCGATAATATTGACTCGATGCTCCGGAAACTGCTTGTCCATTCCCGACCAGAAACAGGTCGTTGCAGCAGAGGTAATCGTGATACCACGTTCCTGCTCCTGCTCCATCCAGTCCATGGTGGCCGCACCATCATGAACTTCGCCAATCTTGTGAGAAACCCCTGTATAAAACAGGACTCGCTCGGTAGTTGTGGTCTTGCCCGCATCGATGTGCGCCATAATACCGATGTTCCGGTAGCGCTCGAGCGGTGTTTTCCTTGCCACGACTACTAACCTCTATATATAAAACCTACCAGCGGTAATGAGAGAAGGCCTTATTGGCTTCTGCCATACGGTGGGTTTCTTCGCGTCTCTTGACCGCGCTGCCACGTTGCTCAATCGCATCCATAATTTCGCCTGCGAGGCGCATACCCATGGATTTTTCACCACGCTTACGAGCAGCATCTACGAGCCAACGCATCGCCAGTGCTGTACGACGGTGCGGGCGAACTTCAACCGGCACCTGGTATGTTGCACCACCGACACGGCGGGACTTAACTTCAACAGCAGGTCGAATGTTTTCGAGCGCTTTATTAAACACTTCAAGAGCTTCTTCACCCTTGGCACGCTCACCAATCTGGTCCAGTGCGCCGTAGACAATCTTCTCGGCAACTGATTTTTTGCCACTTTCCATGACAACATTGATGAACTTGGCCAGTGTTTCATCCTTGTATTTAGGATCTGGCAGTACAATTCGTTTCGGGACTTCTCTTCTTCTAGGCATCGCTGTTAACCTTTAGGTCGCTTGGCACCGTACTTAGAACGGCCCTGCTTACGTTCACCCACACCACTGGTATCGAGTGTGCCACGCACGGTGTGGTATCGCACACCTGGCAAATCCTTAACACGACCACCACGAATCAATACAACCGAGTGCTCCTGAAGGTTATGTCCTTCACCACCGATGTATGTCGTCACTTCCTGGCCATTGGTCAGGCGGACACGAGCAACCTTACGCATTGCTGAGTTCGGCTTTTTCGGCGTTGTCGTGTAAACACGGGTACATACACCGCGTTTCTGCGGGCACGCTTCCAACGCAGGCACAGTACTTTTCTCGATCTTGCGCTTGCGAGGCTTGCGTACTAACTGATTAATTGTGGCCATTAACTCTGTTCTCCAGCCCTAAATAAACGTAAGCGCTCAGCCTTGGCTGAACGCTTACTCGAATTTGTTCCACTTCTGACTTCGGCGGGGTTAAATGTCCACCCAGTCAACGAAGGCGCGTAATTTTATGGATCATGACGACTGATGTCAAGACGTTTCGGGGGGCAAATGCCCCCCGAAACGTATATCAGCCCTGAGTTGAGCAGTTATTCTGCTGTAGGCGTCCCAGACTCGTCTGAAACCGCTTCAACCGCAGGGATTTCTGGCTCTACAGCTGGCATTTCTGGCTCAATTGAAGGAATCGCCATCTCTTCTTCACGCTTGCGATGACGCTCGGCGTGGTAAGAGAGACCTGTTCCCGCGGGGATTAGACGACCCACGATGACATTTTCCTTCAGACCACGCAGGCTGTCCTTCATACCGCGGACAGATGCCTCGGTCAGAACACGCGTGGTTTCCTGGAATGAAGCCGCTGAAATGAAGGATTCTGTGGCCAGTGAAGCCTTCGTAATACCCAACAGCATGCGCTCATACGTCGCTGGCATACCATCTTTCGCCTGAACAGCCTCGTTTTCATCAAGCACCCGAGACAGCTCAACCTGTTCACCCTTGAGGAACTTGGTATCACCACCTGAAACAATCTCCGCCTTGCGCATCATCTGACGGACAATAACCTCAATATGTTTATCGTTAATCTTCACACCCTGCAGGCGGTAGACTTCCTGAACTTCATTGACGATGTAATTCGCCAGTTCACTGACGCCCTTCAGACGCAGGATATCGTGTGGCATTGGCGGACCGTCGACCAGGACTTCACCCTTTTCAACGTGCTCACCTTCAAACACAGTCAGGTGACGCCACTTCGGTATTGCCTCGGTATGCGGCTCACTGCCATCAGACGGGGTAATGACGACGTTGATCTTCGCCTTTGCCTCTTTACCCATGCTGATGGTACCGGAAATTTCAGCCATCACAGCTGGATCCTTCGGCTTACGTGCTTCGAACAGGTCAGCCACGCGTGGCAGACCACCCGTGATATCACGTGTCTTCGATGATTCAACCGGGATACGGGCAACAACGTCACCAATTTCAACATCCGCGCCATCAGTGATGGTCACAATCGCATCAGCAGGCATTGGGTACTGGGCAGGGATGTCAGTACCGGCAATAATCAGTGCCTCACCCTTGTCGTCGACCAGCTTGATGGTTGGTTTAAGATCCTTGCCAGCAGTACCACGCGTTTTAGGATCGGTGACGATGGTGCTGGACAGACCAGTAATTTCATCAGTGACCTGGTTAACAGAGACACCCTCAACAAAATCACCGAACTGCACCTTACCGGCCATTTCCGAGATAATCGGATGAGTATGTGGATCCCACGTCGCAACAATATCGCCACTGCTGATCTTGTCACCGTCACCAATCGTCAATACCGCACCGTAGGCAATCTTGTAGCGCTCACGGTCACGGCCATTTTCATCAATCACAACCATTTCACCGGAACGGGACACGGCAATCAGCTTGCCATCTTTGTTCTCAATGGTCTTCAGGTTGTGGAGACGAACACTACCATTTGATTTAACCTGGATATTGTTCGCTGCAGCAGAACGTGATGCCGCACCACCAATATGGAAGGTACGCATGGTCAGCTGGGTACCCGGCTCACCAATCGACTGGGCGGCAATGACACCGACAGACTCGCCCACATTCACGAGGTGACCACGTGCAAGGTCACGACCGTAACAGGTCGAACAAATGCCGTGGCGTGATTCACAGTTAATCGGTGAACGGACCTTGACTTCATCAATGCCCATTTCTTCCAGGCGATCTACCCAACGCTCATCGAGCAGGGTACCTGCCTCAACACCGACTTCACCATCATTAATAATGACATCTTCTGCCACCACACGACCGAGTACACGCTCGCGCAGAGGTTCAACCACGTCACCACCCTCAATCAGTGGCTGCATGTAGGTACCTTCAGTCGTACCACAATCATCTTCAACCACCACGAGATCCTGTGCCACATCGACGAGACGACGTGTCAGGTAACCGGAGTTCGCTGTCTTGAGCGCCGTATCGGCCAGACCTTTACGAGCACCGTGGGTTGAGATGAAGTACTGGATAACGTTCAGACCTTCACGGAAGTTCGCAGTAATCGGTGTTTCGATAATCGAACCATCCGGCTTGGCCATCAGACCACGCATACCGGCAAGCTGACGAATCTGCGCTGCACTACCACGCGCGCCGGAGTCCGCCATCATGTAGACCGAGTTGAACGAATCTTGCATGACCTTCTCGCCCTTGGCGGTGGTCACTTCATCCTGGCCGAGTTTATCCATCATAGCCTTGGCAACCTGGTCATTCGTATGCGACCAGATATCAACAACCTTATTGTAACGCTCACCGTTGGTAACCAGACCCGAGGTGTACTGGTGCTGAATTTCACGGACTTCTGATTCGGCGCGGCCGAGGATTTCCTGCTTTTCTTCCGGGATGACCATGTCATCAATACCGAATGAAACGCCTGAACGTGTTGAATAAGTGAAACCGGTGTACATCAGCTGGTCAGCAAAAATCACCGTTTCCTTCAAACCCACATTTCGGTAACACTCATTGACGAGGTTAGAAATGGCTTTCTTCGTCATCGCCTGGTTAATCAGGTCGAATGACAGTCCGGGTGGCAATATTTCAGACAGGATTGAACGGCCAACTGTTGTTTCAACACGGCGCATCGTATCCTGCTTGTTGCCATCTTCATCAACAACAACTTCCTTAACACGAACATGAACCTTGGCGTGCAGTTCAACGTTACCGTTACTGTAGGCACGGTGTACTTCGTCGACGTTTGAAAACATCATGCCTTCACCCTTGGCATTGATGCGCTCACGACTCATGTAGTACAGACCAAGCACCACGTCCTGGGTTGGAACAATAATCGGTTCACCGTTTGCTGGTGAAAGGATGTTATTGGTCGCCATCATCAAGGCACGGGCTTCGAGCTGTGCTTCCAGTGACAACGGTACGTGAACCGCCATTTGGTCTCCATCGAAGTCAGCGTTGTAGGCTGTACAAACGAGTGGATGCAACTGGATCGCCTTACCTTCAATCAGTACCGGCTCAAATGCCTGGATACCGAGACGGTGAAGGGTTGGTGCACGGTTCAGCATGACCGGGTGTTCACGAATGACTTCTTCGAGAATATCCCAGACTTCCGGACCTTCACGTTCGACCATCTTCTTGGCGGCTTTAATCGTTGTTGCCAAACCACGCAGTTCGAGCTTCGAGAAAATGAACGGCTTGAACAGTTCAAGCGCCATCTTCTTCGGCAGACCACATTGGTGCAGCTTCAGGGTTGGACCCACAACAATCACAGAACGACCAGAGTAATCAACACGCTTACCGAGCAGGTTCTGACGGAAACGACCCTGCTTGCCCTTGATCATGTCAGCGAGTGACTTGAGCGGGCGCTTGTTGGTGCCGGTAATGGCCTTGCCGCGGCGACCGTTATCGAGCAATGCATCGACGGCTTCCTGCAGCATACGTTTTTCGTTACGCGCAATAATGTCCGGTGCGTTCAGGTCCATGAGGCGCTTGAGACGGTTATTACGGTTAATGACACGACGGTACAGGTCGTTCAGATCGGATGTCGCGAAACGACCACCATCCAGAGGTACCAGCGGACGCAGTTCCGGCGGCAGTACTGGCAGCACGGTCATGATCATCCACTCCGGCTTATTACCGGATTCAACAAACGCTTCCATCAATTTGAGGCGCTTGGTGTACTTCTTGATCTTGGTTTCTGAATTTGTGTTCGGCAGTTCGTCACGAATCTGGGCAATCTCTGACTGCAGGTCAAGATCCTTGAGGAGCATCAGGACCGCTTCGGCACCCATGCGGGCATCAAACTCATCGCCATTCTCTTCAATCGCATTGAGGTAGGCTTCTTCAGACAACAACTGGCCCTTCTCAAGCACAGTCATACCTGCATCAACCACGACAAAGGCTTCAAAGTAGAGCACCCGTTCAATATCGCGCAGTGTCATATCAAGCAGCAGACCCATACGTGATGGCAGTGACTTCAGATACCAGATGTGTGCGACCGGACTCGCCAGGTCGATGTGTGCCATGCGCTCACGACGTACTTTGGCAAGCGTAACTTCTACGCCACACTTCTCACAGATAACACCACGGTGCTTGAGACGTTTGTACTTACCACACAGACACTCGTAGTCTTTTACCGGGCCAAAAATCTTGGCACAGAACAAACCGTCGCGTTCAGGCTTGAACGTACGGTAGTTAATGGTTTCTGGCTTCTTAACTTCACCAAAAGACCATGACCGGATCTTGTCCGGAGATGCCAGGCCGATGCGAATTGCATCGAATTCATCAGTCTGACCCTGTTGTCGTAAAAGATTTAACAGATCTTTCATATCACTGCCCGTCCTCTATAAAGAGACTTAATCTTGTTCAAGTTCGATGTCGATCGCCAAGGAGCGAATTTCTTTCAACAGTACGTTGAAAGATTCCGGCATACCCGCGACCATCTGGTGATTTCCATCAACAATGTTCTTGTACATCTTGGTACGACCCTGAACATCATCCGATTTCACCGTGAGCATTTCCTGCAAGGTGTAGGAAGCACCGTAGGCTTCAAGTGCCCATACTTCCATTTCCCCGAAGCGCTGGCCACCGAACTGCGCCTTACCACCAAGCGGCTGCTGGGTAACAAGACTGTATGGTCCGGTAGAACGCGCATGCATCTTGTCATCAACCAGGTGGTTGAGCTTGAGCATGTACATGTAACCCACGGTAACAGGACGCTCAAAAGCATCACCTGTACGACCGTCAATCAATGTCGTTTGTCCAGAACTCGGTAACCCTGCCAATTCCAGCATGCGACGAATATCGGATTCTGCAGCCCCATCAAACACAGGCGTTGCCATCGGTACGCCACCACGCAGGTTGTTGGCTAGCTCGAGGAGTTCTTCGTTACTGAATGACTTGAGATCTTCCTGCTTGCCACTGGAGTTATAGATCTGATCCAGGTACTTGCGAAGCTCTTCAATCTTGCACTGTGAATCGAGCATATCGGCAATTCGATAACCCAGGCCCTTTGCTGCCCAACCAAGATGCGTTTCCAGCACCTGGCCGACGTTCATACGTGAAGGCACGCCAAGCGGGTTCAGGACAACATCGACTGGACGACCGTCTTCACTGTACGGCATATCCTCAACAGGAACGATTTGTGATATCACACCCTTGTTACCGTGACGACCCGCCATTTTGTCACCCGGTTGGATACGACGCTTCACAGCAAGATAAACCTTGACCATCTTCAGCACGCCCGGTGCGAGATCATCGCCGGTAGTGATCTTGGCCTTCTTCTCATCGTAACGTGCGTCAAAGTCCTTACGCTGCTGTGAATACTGCTCAGCCAGTTTTTCCAACTGGGCATTCGCATCTTCGTTATGCAGGCGAATTTCAAACCACTTGTCACGCGTTGTATCAGCAAGGTAAGCCTTGGTGATCTTGTCACCCGCTTTCAGGCCATTCGGACCACCGCTGGCCTGTTTACCTGATAGAAGACTTTCTGCACGGTCATACAGGTCATTTTCAAGAATACGTAACTGGTCATTAAGGTCCTTCTTGACCTTGGCCAATTCAGCATTTTCGATCTGGATAGCACGTGCATCTTTCTCAACACCGTCACGGGTAAAGACCTGAACATCGATAACTGTACCCACTGTGCTCGATTTCACGCGCAGCGAGTTATCTTTAACATCAGAGGCTTTTTCACCGAAGATGGCACGCAGAAGTTTTTCTTCAGGCGTCAGCTGGGTTTCACCCTTCGGCGTTACCTTACCAACCAGAATATCACCTGGCTTAACCTCAGCACCGATGTAAACAATACCTGACTCATCCAGCTTGCTCAGTGCAGATTCACCGACATTCGGGATATCACCAGTAATTTCTTCAGGCCCAAGCTTGGTGTCACGTGAGACACATGTCAGCTCTTCTATATGGATAGTCGTGAAGCGGTCTTCTTTGACGAGGCGTTCTGAAATCAGAATCGAATCCTCAAAGTTGTAACCATTCCACGGCATGAATGCGATCAGCATGTTCTGACCGAGTGCCAGTTCACCCATATCGGTGGAAGGACCATCGGCCATTACATCACCACGCGCAACCGTATCACCATTTTTCACCAGTGGACGCTGGTTAATACAGGTGTTCTGGTTAGAGCGTGTGTACTTGGTCAGGTTGTAGATATCTACACCCGGCTCACCGGCGATAGTTTCATCGTCATTGGCACGAACCACGATACGTGCAGCATCAACTGAATCAACCACACCACCACGACGGGCGACGACGGTCACACCAGAGTCAACGGCAACTGTACGTTCGATACCTGTACCCACTAACGGCTTGTCAGCACGCAGAGTAGGAACAGCCTGACGTTGCATGTTCGAGCCCATGAGTGCGCGGTTCGCATCATCGTGCTCAAGGAACGGAATCAACGCTGCAGCGACAGAAACAATCTGACGTGGTGAGACATCAATGTACTGAACGTCTTCAGGTGTTGAAAGTGTGAACTCGTTCAAGTGACGACAAGAAACAAGCTCATCAAGAAGCTTACCCTTGGCATCCACTTCTGCGTTTGCCTGGGCGATAATAAACTTACTTTCTTCAATCGCAGACAAGTACTCAATGTCGTCAGAAACCTTACCACCAACAACCTTCTGATACGGAGTTTCGAGGAATCCATATTCGTTAGTACGCGCATAAACAGCCAACGAGTTAATCAGACCAATGTTCGGGCCTTCAGGGGTCTCAATTGGGCAAACACGACCATAATGAGTTGGATGAACGTCTCGAACTTCGAAGCCAGCACGTTCACGTGTCAGACCACCTGGGCCAAGCGCAGAAATACGACGTTTATGCGTCACTTCTGACAGCGGGTTGTTCTGGTCCATAAACTGTGACAGCTGTGATGAACCAAAGAATTCCTTGATCACGGCTGAAACAGGCTTGGCGTTAATCAGTTCCTGAGGCATCAAGCCTTCGCTTTCAGCGATGCTCAAGCGTTCCTTGACGGCACGTTCAACGCGCACCAGGCCAACTCGGAACTGGTTTTCGGCCATTTCACCGACACAGCGAACACGACGGTTACCAAGGTGGTCAATATCATCTACCACGCCGTTACCGTTACGAATATCGAGCAATGTCTTAATGACGGCAAGGATGTCATCGTTCGACAGCGTGCCTTCACCGGTGATGTCCTCAAAGCCAACACGACGGTTGAACTTCATACGCCCGACTACTGACAGGTCGTATCGCTCATCGTTGAAGAACAAGTTGTTGAAAAGGTTCTCAGCTGCATCCTTTGTTGGCGGCTCGCCAGGACGCATCATGCGGTAGATCTCAACCTGAGCTTCAAGCGCATTGGTCGTCGCATCTACTCTCAGTGTGTCAGAAATAAATGAACCGCGATCCAGCTCATTTGTATAAATAGTCTTGATGTCAGTCACGCCTGCTTCAAGCAGTGTTTCCATCAATTCTTCTGTAATCTCAGCGTTGGCTGCAGATATCAATTCACCTGATTCTGTATCAACGATGTCATGCGCGATTACTTTACCAATAATGTATTCGTTTGGAACCTCAAGCTGTTCAACACCGGCTTTTTCAAGTTCGCGGATATGGCGCGCAGTAATACGGCGACCTGTCTCAACAATAACTTTCTTCTTGGCCTTGATATCAAACACTGCGGTTTCACCACGCAGGCGTTCTGGCATAAGCTCAAGTACCGAACCTTCTGCGCCAAGCGTAACGGCATCAGTATCAAAGAACATGTCAAGAATCTGTTCATTGTTATAACCCAGCGCTCGCAGCAGGATTGTAACCGGCAGTTTACGACGACGGTCAATACGAACAAACACGTTGTCTTTTGGATCGAACTCAAAATCGAGCCATGAACCGCGGTACGGGATAACGCGCGCATTGAATAACAGCTTACCTGACGAATGGGTCTTGCCCTTATCATGGTCAAAGAACACACCTGGTGAACGGTGCAGCTGCGACACGATGACGCGCTCAGTACCATTAATAACAAAGGCACCGGTGTCTGTCATGAGCGGCAGTTCACCCATGTAGACTTCTTGTTCCTTAACATCCTTAACAGGCTTTTCTGCAGCGCTTGACTCCTTGTCATAAATGACAAGGCGCAACTTCACGCGCAGTGGTGCTGAGTATGTCACACCACGCATCTGACATTCTTTAACGTCAAATACCGGTGTACCAAGACGGTAACTTACATATTCAAGTGCAGCTGTTCCCGCATAACTAACAATAGGGAAAACTGATGAAAAGGCTGCATGCAGACCTCTATCAACACGTTCTTCAACAGACGCTCCAGCCTGCAGGAAACTGCGATAGGAATTGACTTGAATAGCAAGCAGATCAGGCACATCCAAAATACCTGGACGCTTGCCGAAATTATTCCGAATTCGCTTTTTTTCAGTAAACGAGTACGCCATCTCGAACCCTCAGCAAAAAATAATTCTGTCGTCCCGCCCGGTCTTACTCAGACTCGGAACAAAGACAAATAGGCAGCGGACGAGTGACCCTATGGTCACCCGCCACATACTGCCGATGTGTTGAAAATGCTAAACGCACCGTTGAGCTTATTTAAGCTCGACGCTTGCGCCTGCTTCTTCCAACTGTTTCTTAACGTCTTCAGCTTCGTCTTTAGTTGCGCCTTCCTTAACAGGAGCAGGTGCACCTTCGACCATCGCCTTGGCTTCTTTCAGACCCAGACCAGTGATGGCGCGAACAGCCTTAATGACAGCAACCTTGTTGTCACCGAAGCTTGTCATTACAACATCAAACTCGTCTTTCTCTGCAGCAGCGCCACCAGCATCACCTGCAGGTGCAGCAGCAACTGCAACAGGTGCCGCAGCACTAACGTTGAACTTCTCTTCCATTGCTTCTACGAGATCAACGATCTCAACAACAGTCATGTTGGAAATAGCTTCCAGGATATCGTCTTTACTGACAGCCATGGTTATTTCTCCTAAATATAAAAGTTAAGTCTTTCACCAACCACCACACGGTGGTTCGGTACATTAAGGTTATTACGCTGCCTGTTTCGTATCGCGAACCGCAGCCAGCACACGTGCCAGCTTGTTGGTAGGTTCTGCAACGGTACGAACAAACTTGCTGATTGGCGCCTGTATAACACCTGCGAGCATGCCCAGGGCCTGGTCGCGTGTTGGCATTTTGGCCAGCGTATCAAGTTGTGAAGCATCCATAAGCGTCTCGCCGAGCGCGATGCTCTTGACGACAAGCTTGTCGTTTTCCTTCACAAAATCCTTGAATATACGCGCCGCAGCAGCCGGATCCTCTTGCGAGAACGCCAACATTAACGGGCCAGTCAACGAGTCTTGTAGACAGGCGTAATCAGTGCCTTCAAACGCACGTTTTGCGAGCGAGTTTTTAATGACACGCAGAACAACAGATGCTTCACGAGCCTGCTTACGCAGATCAGTCAGCTGTCCAACGGTCAAACCGCGATATTCCGCTGCAATAACGGAATGTGCACCCGCCGCAACTTCTGCGACTTCAGCAACGATTGCCTTTTTTTCCTCAAGGTTCAGCACTTTGCTTACCCTCCAGGTTGATTTTCAAGAAACGCAGTAATTTTCATTACCACCAGGAACACCTTGTCCCGTTTCTTCTCTCTTCAGGATACCTATCGGTACCCCACCCTTTTACGGTGAGCGACATCAATAAATCTGTCGGGCGACACCGTCTGCGCAGGCCAGCATAGACTCCTATTAAGCATTGCGAACATTCCATGGACGCTTTGCACCTGCGGTCTTTGACGCACCCCTTCGACGTTAATCGAAGAAAGGCGCCCAAGTTCTGTTGTGGTCAGGCCTTACTTAAGGTCCAAGCTAGCCCTATCCACCATCACACCGCCACCCATCGTTGTGGAGACAGTGATCTTCTTCATATATACGCCTTTTGCCTGGCTTGGCTTGGCCTTGTTCAGGTCGGCAAGCAATGCGTCTAAGTTTTCACGCAACGCAGTTTCTTCGAAATCAACCTTGCCAATTGTGCAGTGGATAATGCCACCCTTATCAGCACGGTAGCGTACCTGACCGGCCTTGGCATTTTTCACAGCTGTTTCAACGTCTGGTGTGACCGTACCTACTTTCGGGTTAGGCATCAGACCGCGTGGGCCAAGGATCTGGCCGAGGGTACCAACAACACGCATGGCATCTGGAGTCGCAATGACAACATCAAAATCCATGTTGCCGCCCTTAACGGATTCAGCCAGGTCTTCAAACCCGACGATGTCAGCACCGGCAGCGGTTGCTTTATCAGCATTTGCACCCTGTGCGAATACGGCAACACGAACAGTCTTACCTGTACCGTTTGGCAATACAGTCGATCCACGAACAGCCTGGTCTGACTTACGTGGGTCAATGCCGAGGTTGACACTGACATCAACAGATTCGTTGAATTTCAGTTTTGGAAACTTTTTCAGCAGGCTCAGCGCATCATTGATTTCATACTGCTTGCCATGCTCAATCAGGTCACGAATCGCCTGTTTACGTTTGTTTAATTTAGCCATGGCTTATACAACTCCTTCCGTTTCGATACCCATACTGCGAGCACTGCCGGCGATTGTTCGCACAGCGGCATCCATATCAGCAGCGGTAAGATCAGGCATCTTGGTGGTTGCAATTTCTTCGAGCTGGGCACGTGTCACCTTGCCAACCTTATCGCGGTTAGGCACGGCACTGCCACTCTTCAGACCGGCGGCCTTCTTCAGCAGGATAGACGCAGGTGGCGTCTTCATGATGAATGTAAAGCTCTTGTCATTATATACAGTGATAATGACAGGAACTGGCATGTTCGCTTCCAGACTCTGTGTCTGGGCATTAAATGCCTTACAGAAATCCATAATGTTCAGACCGTGCTGACCCAGAGCTGGACCAACAGGTGGACTAGGATTCGCCGCGCCAGCTGGAACCTGCAGCTTTACGTAGGCTTCAATCTTCTTTGCCATGATAGTACTCCTAAGTTGGGTGCAAACGCCTGACTCTATGGACAGGCTCCCCTGTTAAAACTATTGATGGTTACTGAATTAAACCCGCAACCATCAATCCTTAAATTACTGTTCTAAACGTCACGAATAACGCGCCTTCAGCTTTCGTTATTCGTTCCTGTTCAAAAGGCTAAATGCCCTGCATTTAGCCTTTCATATTTCGCCGCATGACTTGTCGCAAGCGACAACTATGCAGCTTTAAGAAAAGGGCTCTAGCCCTTTTCTACCTGGCTGAACTCAAGTTCAACCGGTGTCGAACGACCAAAGATCAAAACTGCAACACGCAGCTTGCTCTTTTCATAATTCACTTCTTCAACGACACCATTAAAGTCATTGAATGGACCATCTGTAACACGAACCACTTCACCTGGTTCAAACAGAACCTTGGGTTTCGGCTGGTCAACGCCTTCCTGTACACGTT
>Ga0316207_10003444_pt1 | contig 14676 bp, 15 predicted proteins | sample 6weekpyrite_MG_FD_204943 | JGI IMG/M metagenome (GOLD analysis project Ga0316207, IMG submission 204943) | Microbial mat bacterial communities from mineral coupon in-situ incubated in ocean water Damariscotta River, Maine, United States -... | ecosystem: Environmental > Aquatic > Marine >... | reverse complement strand
ACTCCTCGGTGTCCCACCATATTGGCCGGACTAAATATCGGAGGGGCAGTCTAAGCGCCACGGCCAACAAGTCAAGCCTGGAAACAGAGCATTGAGCTCAATAACCCCAGAAAATAATGGTCAAATGGCAAAATCAGCCAGGTGAACTGGTTGTCGGCGAGGCCCCCATTGACCTGGCGATTCCTCGAAAACACCGGCACAGGTAGTGCCACAACTTTTACAGTTTCCCTGTCCATCAAGATTCCACTCACTGAGTTGATACCAGTCTCGACCAATCAACTTCGTGCCACATTGATGACAATAAGTGCTATCTCCTGCCTGGTTGTGAACATTGCCCGTGTAGGCATAGCGCACTCCATTGTTCATGGCTATCTCGCGAGCCCGGATCAGTGTTTCTTTTGGCGTCTGAGGCACATCCATCATCTTATAATCCGGATGGAAAGCCGAGAAATGCATCGGCATATCGGGGCCAAGGTTCTCAACGACCCACTGAGTCATTTCTTGCAGTTCTTTATCACTATCATTATGACCGGGGATTAACAGGGTCGTGGTTTCTAACCAGACATCGGTGTCATGATGCAGGTATTGCAAGGTTTCCAGGACGGGTTGTAGATGCCCTCCCGTCAGCTTGTGGTAAAACTTTTCATCAAATGATTTTAAATCAATATTCGCCGCATCCATGTGTTGGTAAAATTCGGCTCGTGGTTCCGGACAAACATAGCCTGCACTCACAGCAACAGATTTTACTCCCACCTCGTGACAGGCCTTTGCTACATCAATCGCGTATTCATGGAAAATGACTGGATCGTTGTAAGTATAGGCGATACTGCGACAACCTAGCTCCTGAGCCGCGCGGGCAATCAACTCGGGAGAAGCTGAATCAGCCAGGGTATGAATCTCTCGTGACTTACTAATGTCCCAATTCTGGCAAAATTTACAAGCCAGGTTACAACCAGCCGTACCAAACGACAGCACCGGTGTACCGGGAAGAAAATGATTTAGCGGTTTCTTTTCAATTGGATCAATACAGTAGCCACTTGATAGCCCATAACTGGTCATCACGACCCGGTTGTCCTGGTTTTCGCGCACAAAACACAGACCTCGCTGCCCTTCTCGCAATTTGCAAAAACGCGGACACAAATCACACTGCACCCGCCCATCGTCAAGCAAGTGCCAGTATTTTGTATCAGTAGTTGTGGCATTGTTCTCATGTGTCATACTATATAGATAGGCATTCGGTAGGGCATATTCAAGTCCTTATTGTAGCCCAGTCCATATAATGACATTGCCGCAGGAGGTATTAGTGCGATGATGCAAAACCCCGAAACAACCCGACCCGCCGCTGTTGCAGGATTATTTTATCCCGCCAACCCGGACGAACTGCATGAGCAAGTTAGTGACTTTCTAAGTTCTGCCTCTGCAACAGGAAAGGTGCCCCTGGCGCTTATCGTCCCCCATGCCGGTTATATTTACTCTGGCCCAATCGCCGCCAGTGCCTATATCAACCTGCGCCCACTGCGTAATAAAATCCAGCGGGTGGTTTTACTTGGTCCCTCGCACCGTGTCGCCTTTCATGGCCTCGCCACCTCGAGTGCCTCGAAATTCACAACACCACTGGGCGATATTAAGCTCGATAGTCACAGCACTTCTCAATTAAACCAGCTACCCCAGGTACAGGTCTTCGATGCCGCACATGCACAGGAACACAGCCTTGAGGTACAGCTGCCCTTTTTGCAGGAAGTCCTGGGTGAATTTGAATTAGTGCCTATCGTGGTGGGAGATGCAACAACCAGCGAAGTCGCTGAGGTTATCGACCTGGCCTGGCAAGATGATTCAACACTGATTGTCATCAGTTCCGATCTGAGTCACTACCATGATTACGACTCAGCCCAAAAAATTGATCGACAAACCTGCTCCGCAATTGAATCTCTAAACCCGGATGCAATTGATGTTGATGGTGCCTGTGGTCGCCATCCTGTTAAAGGCTTACTCACCGTCGCACAACAACGAGGACTGAAGGTACAGACGCTTGACCTGCGCAATTCCGGGGATACCGCGGGTGATCGTAACCAGGTCGTTGGTTATGGCGCATGGAGTGTCATTCAATAGTCATGCTATCTGACACTGACCGACAAAACCTGCTAACCCTGGCAAGGCAATCTATCCAGCATGGGCTAACACGAGGTAAAGCCATAACGCCTGAAATCCAAACCTATTCAACTGGGCTTCAACAGGCTCGCGCCAGTTTCGTCACCCTGCACAAACAAGGTGAGTTACGCGGTTGCATCGGGTCACTAGAGGCATACCAACCACTAGCGACTGATGTCGCCAGTAACGCCTACAACGCTGCATTCCGTGACCCGCGTTTTCCCCCCCTGAATGAAAATGAATTTGATCAATTGCATATCCATATCGAGATTCTTAGCCCACCCGAGCCAATCCAGTTTAGTTCCGAGCAGGACCTACTCGAACAGCTGCAACCGGGTAAAGATGGCCTGGTACTCAGCGACAACACGCACCGGGGCACTTTTTTACCCACCGTATGGGAATCACTGCCACGGCCTGAGCAATTCCTGTTTCATCTTAAAAACAAAGCAGGTCTACCCGGGGATTACTGGTCCGACGATATTAAAGTCCAGCGCTATTACACTGAATCATTTGAGGAATAAATCGCCAGGTAGCAGACGTATCCACAGCATCATGTCATAATCGTCTAAACAACAACCCTAGTTATTCGTATGCAAAGCATTAGCCTGATACAACCTGATGATTGGCACCTGCATGTCCGGGATGGCGAGGCCATGGCCAGCGTTATTCCTCACACTGCCCGCCAGTTTGCTCGCGCGATCATCATGCCTAACCTGAAAACACCGATTACCACGGTAGACATGGCATTAGCCTACCGTAAGCAAATACTCGCAGCATTGCCTGATGGGTCCGATTTTCAACCATTGATGACCCTCTATCTCACTGACAACACCTCTGCCGAAGAGATCTTCAAGGCGGCTACATGTGAACATATCTATGCTGTAAAACTTTATCCGTCTGGGGCAACCACTAATGCCGATGCGGGTGTTACCGATCTCAAGCATACCCATGATGCCCTGCGCGCTATGCAGGAAACTGGCCTGCCACTCCTTATACATGGAGAGGTCACTGATCCTGGTATCGATGTCTTTGACCGTGAAAAGGTCTTTATCCATGATCAACTCATGCCATTAATGGGCTATTTCCCACTGTTAAAGGTTGTCCTTGAACATATTACCACCCGTGATGCGGTCGACTTCATTCTCAATGCCCCTCTCAATGTCGCTGCTACTATTACCGCTCATCACCTGTTAATGAACCGTAACGAGATGTTCAAAGGTGGTATACGACCACATCACTACTGCTTGCCGATCCTCAAACGTGAAACCCACCGCGAGGCACTGACCTTTGCGGCTACCAGTGGCAATTCCAAGTTCTTCCTCGGCACAGACAGTGCGCCGCATCCAAAAGGTGCCAAAGAATCGGCTTGTGGTTGCGCGGGCATGTACACGGCTCATGCTGCTATTGAACTTTATGCCGAGGCCTTTGCGAATGTCGGCGCACTGGATAAGCTCGAGGCCTTTGCCAGCTTCTATGGCCCTGATTTTTATGGCCTCCCCAGAAATACGTCCAGTATTACCCTTCAACAACAGGAATGGACTGTCCCAGAACACTACCCTCTGGGAAAACAGCAGGTTATCCCGCTTCGCGCTGGCGAAACCATAAACTGGACATTAGTGACCTGACAAACCCCCTTTCAGCAGTTAAGCTAGACTAATAACAGTGCATAGTCCTCGGGAATTGTAAGTACTGGGGAAATAACAAGAACGCCCCTAATAATCTGCGCAACGCAGGGGCCTGCGACAAGGTAGTTGTATCATGAGCCAGGAAAAAAAACGCCTACAGGCAATCAAAGACGAACAAGCCAACTGGCAACGTTGGGGACCTTACCTAAGTGAACGCTCCTGGGGCACTGTGCGTGAAGACTATAGTGCCGACGGCGATGCCTGGGGCTACCTCAGTCATGACATGGCTCGCAGTAAAGCCTACCGCTGGGGTGAAGATGGCATCGGTGCGATCAGTGATCGCTACCAACTTCTTAACTTCTCACTGGCCTTGTGGAATGGCAAAGATCCTATTTTAAAAGAACGCCTGTTTGGTCTCACCCCGCATGAAGGTAATCACGGTGAAGACGTCAAGGAATATTACTTCTACCTCGACAGTACCCCTACTCACAGTTACATGAAGTTCCTCTACAAGTACCCACATGCTGAATACCCCTACCAGGAACTAATCGACGTTAATAAATCACGCGGTGGCCAGGGCGAAGAATACGAGCTCCTCGACACCGGTGTATTTGAAGAAGACCGTTACTTCGACGTATTCATGGAATACGCCAAGCAGGACGCCGAAGACATCGCGATTCGCATTACCGTGCACAACCGTGGTCCTGAAGATGCCGACATTCACCTTATCCCTAACTTGTGGTTCCGTAATATCTGGTCCTGGGGTGATGAAAAACTCGACGAGCCTGTCATCAAAAAAGGTCGCAAGGCAAGTAATGCAAAACACCTTCACCTTGAAGCAGATGATACTGAAGCGGCCGGGCTAAAAAACCTGCCATTCAAATATAAACTTGGTAAACGTTACCTGTACGCTGATGCCGATGGCACGCCGATGTTCACTGATAATGAAACACACATGAGCCGTGTTTATGGTGAAGATGCCGATGATGGCCATCCATTTGTAAAAGACGCATTCCATCGCCATATCATCAATAAAGAAAAATGCATTAACACCAAGAACACCGGCACCAAGGCAGCTATTCATTTTACCCGTTCGGTCAAAGCTGGTGGCAGCACTGTGCTCAAACTTCGCCTGACTGATAGTGCCGTCAAAGATCCACTCAAGGATGTGGACAGTATCGTTGAGGCACGCCTGAAAGATGCTGATGAGTTTTATAAAGAAGTACATCCACCCAAGGCCAGCAAAGATGAAAAGAATATTCAGCGCCAGGCATTTGCCGGGCTGATGTGGACTAAACAAAATTATATCTTTGATGTGCAACGCTGGCTCGCTGGTGACAATGGCAAGATGCCTCCGCCAGAATCACGCTGGGGTATCCGTAATCAGCATTGGCGGCATTTAAATTCTATGCGTATTCTTTCCATGCCAGATAAATGGGAATACCCCTGGTTTGCCGCATGGGACCTTGCCTTCCATACCGTGCCCATTACGCTTATCGATCCAGAGTTCGCCAAAGACCAACTCTGGCTCATGTTGTTTGAACAGTTCCAGCATCCTAATGGGCAGATACCTGCATATGAATGGGAGTTTTCAGATCTGAATCCGCCGGTACATGCCTGGGCAGTATGGCGTGTTTACAATATGGACAAATACCGTAACGGTAAACCGGATCGTGAATTCCTGCAAAAATGTTTTCATAAGTTACTTATCAACTTTGCCTGGTGGATTAACAAAGTTGATGCTGAAGGAAATAACGTCTTTGAAGGCGGCTTCCTTGGCCTGGATAACATTACTGTGTTCGACCGCTCTGAAGAACTTCCGGGCGGTGCCAAGCTTGAGCAATCCGATGCGACCGGTTGGATGGGTATGTTCTGTCTTAACCTGATGCGCATTGCTTTAGAACTGGCAAAAGACAACCCCGTTTACGAAGGCCTCGCGACTAAGTACTTCCAGCATTACATCTATGTTGGTTCTGCAATGAAGCATATGGGTAATCGTAATTATAATCTGTGGGACGAAGAAGACGGTTTCTTCTATGATGTCCTGCGCTACCCTGATGAAAGTTTCCATAAACTCCGGGTACGTTCATTGGTAGGGCTTATCCCGCTATTTGCTGTAGAGCGACTGGTGCGTAAAAAGATCGATGCCTTTAATGAATTCACTTCAAGCTTCGATTGGTTTGTAAAAAATCGTCAGGATGTTGTACAGCATGTCTGTAACCGTATCAAAACAAAAGATACCGACACACACATTCTCACCATTGTTAACGAAGAGCAACTCAAGCGCATCCTGGAAAGAATGTGGGACGAAAACGAATTCATGTCCGACTTCGGCCTACGCAGCCTTTCCAAGCACCATGAAGAACATCCCTTTGTGCTCGGCGAAAATACGGTTGGCTATGAGGCTGGTGAGGCCGTATGTAAACTTAAGGGTGGTAATTCCAACTGGCGTGGTCCAATCTGGTTCCCGACAAGTTTTTTGATGATCGAATCGCTTCGCAAGCTGGACAAAGCCTATGGTGACCTGCTTAAGATTAAAATGGATGATGGCACTGAAGCCACCGCAGGCGATATGGCCGAACGCCTGGCAAATGGAATGATCAATATCTTTGCTAAAGATAAAAACGGACGTCGCCCGGTTTTCGGTAATGTGGAAAAATTCCAGACAGACCCGCTCTGGAAGGATCACATTCTATTTTATGAATATTTCCATGGTGACAAGGGTACTGGCCTGGGCGCATCTCACCAGACAGGCTGGACAGCCCTGGTTGCATCGCTGATTGATGAGTGGAGAAGATAAAGTATTTCAGCAAGAAAAAATTGATTAAGTGATTTAGTAAAGAACAACAAGGAAAGCATTATGAAAAGGATAGCAATCTGCTGTGATGGAACATGGAATTCACCCGATCAAAACAAAGATGAAGACGGTATTCCATCTCCTACCAATGTTGTCAAACTGGCTCGTGCAATCAAATTACATGCTGATGATGGTAAAGAACAAAACATATACTATGACCGCGGCGTAGGCGCATCTGGTAATTTTGCCAAACGTACTTTTGAAGGTGCCACCGGCTCAGGTATCTCGCGAAACATCAAAGAAGCTTACCTCTACCTGGTTAACCATTATGAGCCTGGTGACGAACTGTACTTTTTTGGCTTTAGTCGTGGCGCCTTTACAGTTCGAAGCCTGGCTGGGCTGATTCGTAATTGCGGTTTGCTTCGTAAGGATGCCATTGAGCATATTGATCGCGCTTATGAAATTTATAAATCAAGTGATGCACTAGATAAACCTAATTCAAATGTTTCAACTTTGTTTCGTAGAACTTATGCAGTTGAAGATCTGACCAAGATAAAGTGCATAGGCGTATGGGATACAGTGGGTGCATTGGGTAATCCATTGCTATTAAAAGGTATAACTACTGAACGACATAGATTCCACGATTACCGACTTAGTTTCAGTGTCTTAAATGCCTTCCATGCTATCGCAATCGATGAAAAGCGCCGTCACTTTAAGCCCGCATTATGGCAACAAAAAGCATCTAACACCGGTACACAGCTATTACAGCAGGTCTGGTTTACCGGTGTTCACACCAATGTTGGCGGCGGATATCCTGCTACGGGGCTTTCTGACATTTCACTGGAATGGATGATGGAGAAGGCCTCTCTATGTGGCCTGCAATTTAACGATATTGAACTCAATAAGGATCCAATACAGGATCGTGAGGAAAGCTGGAAAAAGTTTTATAAACTCATTCCAAGGTACCATCGCCCTATTGACAACCCTGGCGAAGATCCTGAAACAGGCATCCCCCTCCTTACAGCCGAATCATTGCATGATTCGGTCTTAATAAGGTACCGTGACAGAGACGACTTTAGGCCACCTGAGTTAGTTGAATATTTTGAGCGAAACCCTGAAGAACTGCCTGACGATGATGATTAATGGCAATCCTTTGAATAAATCCGTTAATACCTGATTTTTAAGCTTTATAAATTCAAAATATGGCCGATATAATCTAAACATGAAAAGACCTTATACATTTGCATCTATCATCCTGGCAATCTTGATGTGGCTGATAGATTCTGTTGCGCATCACCTATTCTTTGGTGAAACAGAGTATGAATTCATCCCTGCCGACATTAACGAGCTATGGATGAGGTCAACTATCGTGGTCCTGATTGTCTGTTTTGGAATTTATACTGACTATCATACTAAAAAAACTTTAGCGCTTGAAAAAGAAAAACGCAGCATCTTTTTTGCAACGGTCAGTGCATCACAGCATGTGCTTAACAACCTGTTAAACAATATGCAATATTTCAAGCTTAAAATCGATCAATCTAATGCCATGGATGAAGAGACCAAAGCACTATTTGAAAAATCCATCAACGATGCAGAAGTATTAGTAAAGAAATTAAGCAGCGTAGAAGAACTAAACGAAGACACTATAAAACAGTCAGTACATAAATAGACTTGAACTGGTGCCGAGTATTTCAGTAACACCACAGGTTTTCTCATAATAAATTCACTATAGACGTATATATCATGCGTCTAACAGGATAAACCAGATGTTACTGGATTTTGAAGAACTGGACTTCCAGCAAACACCATTAGGTGCCATCAGCCTCAGGCGTCGTGCTGAACCAAGGCTTGAAGGAAAAATCATCTACGAAGTCAAACTGGATGATGAGTTCTTGATGTCCAGCCTGTTCCCCGAGGCCGAGATACAACTTTCCAAACTGGGCCTTGCTGCACTTGAAGGTGAGAGTTGGGATATCGTGGTCGGCGGTCTGGGGCTGGGGTACACGGCGGTAGCAGCTTTAGAAAATCCTGCCGTTAAATCACTACTGGTGATTGATGTCATGCAGCCTGTCATTGACTGGCACCAACAAGGTCTCGTTCCGCTTGGGCAACAGCTTACCGACGATCCTCGTAGCAGTCTTATCCAGGCTGACTTCTTTGCCCTCGCCTCATCGAGCGAAACTGGGTTCTATGCTAATAAGCCCCAAAAGTTAGCCCACGCTATCTTGCTGGATATTGATCACACACCCAGCCATTGGCTAAACCCTCAAAATAGTACTTTCTATACAACGGAATCACTGCGGATCATGACTGACAAACTTCATCCTGGTGGCGTGTTCGGGCTATGGTCAGATGCGCCTCCTGATTCAGATTTTATGGCACTACTCGATAGCGTATTCGACAAATCCGGCGCAAATGTTATTGATTTTCCAAACCCGTATACAGGTGGTACGTCATCTAACACTGTCTACCTGGCTCATAAAGCATAAATAATGGTGTCGAGGCCTAATTAATACTAATATGACTAAAACACATATCGAGCTCTGAATAATATGGAAATAAAAACATATCTTGAAATCATGGTGCAAAAACAGGCATCGGATCTCTTCTTCACCACCGGTGCACCCGTCAACATGAAGATTGAAGGTGTGACCTCTGCCATTGGTGAAACCGCCTTCCCTCCTGGGCAAGTAAAAAAACTTGCCTATGGCATGTTAAACGATCAGCAAATACAGCGATTTGAAGAAAACCTGGAAATGGACATGGCTTACACAGAAGTCAATGTGGGTCGTTTCAGAATTAATTTATTTATGCAACGCGGCGAAGTGTCAATGGTAATCCGCTACATCAAGTGGGAAGTGCCGGGGCTTGAAGAATTACGGCTACCAAAACGACTTGGCAAGCTTGCAATGGAAAAACGTGGCTTAATCATTGTTGCAGGCTCTACAGGTTCAGGTAAATCAACTACGCTTGCCTCTATGCTTGATTATCGTAACCGGAACACAACCGGGCATATCTTGACCCTGGAAGACCCTATTGAATTTATTTTTCAGCATCGAAAATCAATTGTTAATCAGCGTGAGATCGGTTTAGACACAAAATCTTATGATAATGGACTCCGCCATGCAGTCCGCGAAGCTCCCGATGCCATTCTCATTGGTGAAGTACGTGATGCGGAAACAATGAAACATGCTATCTCTTACGCTGATACAGGCCACCTTTGCCTGACAACTTTACATGCCACCAATGCCGAACAAGCCCTGCAACGCATTGTCAATTTCTTTCCTGAGAATGCTCGACAACAGTTATACATGGATCTGTCGCTTTCTTTACGTGCGGTTATTGCCCAACGACTGGTTATCGGTGTTGATGGAAAACTGATACCGACACTGGAGATCTTGCTTAATCTTGCCAGTATTAAGACGGCAATTCGTGATGGTGAAATTAACACTATTAAAGATATCCTCGGCAAGGAAATAAATAGTGAACTGGTATCTTTCGAAGACGACCTGATCCGTTTGCACAAACAGGGGAAGATCAGCATGGACGAAGCTATTGCGAATGCCGACCTGCCAGGCAATGTAAAACTTTCCATTAAACTGGGTGGCAGCGGTATTTCAACATCATCAGATGACATTTATTCATAAAAACCTATTAACAACAGGGAACGGTTCATGAGTGATGAAAAAAGAAAAGGTGACAAACCTGTTCCAGATGATGTAAAGAATTATTTAAACAATGCGCAGCTTGCAGAGCTTCATAAAATTGAAGGTTTTGGTTGGAATATAAAATACCTTCGTCACCCTCTCTTTCAAGATCCTGTCGTATTTGTTAGCAGTGCCGATGGTAAATCAATAGGTATTCTGGAAGATGATGGCCGTTTGAACCTGGAATTCGATCATGAAACAAGAGAATAATTAATCGCTGGAGTAACAACTTGCCGTACAACAACATTTGGAAAGATCGAGGTCTTAACAGGACATTCACCAAGAGCACGAGCGGACAGGAAGTACTAGAGTCAAATTTAGCTCTCCATGGCGACGAACGTTTCGATCGTATTGATTACGTAATAAATGATTTCCTGGGAATAGCCGAATTTGAAGTCTCAAAGGCTGATATTGAAATAATTTCAACCATTGATAATGTTTCAGCCATTAGCAAGAAAAATTTAAAAATAGCTATCATCGCCACTAACAGCTCATTACTTGAGTGGATAAATTTATACCTGGAAAAAATGCAGGGCTCAGCGTATGAATGCTCTATCTTTAGCCAGTACGATGACGCATACCAATGGGCCACTCAATAATATTCTTACCAGTTTGGAGAGCAGCATTAAATACCTTTGGTTAACAATATTTTTTGTGGTTTTAATCTGGTCCGGCATTAATCCCAAAGACACGCCGACCTGGTTCCTCGAAGTACTCCCTGCCATCATCGGTATTATTGTTCTTGCAGTAACCTACAATACTTTTAGGCTGACTCCCCTGGTTTACAGCCTTATCCTGATTCACTGTGTCATCCTCATGGTCGGTGGTCACTATACCTATGCTGAAGTGCCTCTATTTGACTATATACAGGATATTATGGGTTCATCTCGTAATAATTACGACAAAGTCGGCCATTTCGCACAAGGATTCGTACCGGCACTTATTACCCGTGAAATCATTCTGCGCAAACAAATCATTCAACAACGTGCCTGGCAAATCTTTTTCATTATCTGCTTCTGTCTTGCCTTCAGCGCCTTTTATGAACTTCTTGAGTGGTGGGTTGCGCTAGCAACTGGTGAGGGAGCAGTGGCATTTTTAGGTACACAGGGGTATATATGGGATACTCAATCAGATATGTGGTTTGCCTTGCTAGGGGCGATCACCGGACTATTAACTTTAAGCAAGATTCATGACAAACAATTGGCAGTTCTATCAACCTAATGCTATATATTTAAGCCATGAACCATTTATCATAATTCGTTCGTCATAAAAAGTTGGAGATGTATATGAATGATCCGGTAACTCAAGAAGCACCATCCACTGAAGGTACAGCAAATATTATTTATATCCTCTACCTTGCAGGCCTGGTTACCGGCGGCATCACCAATGTCATCGGTGTAGTGATGGCCTATATCAATCAGGACGATGCGCCTGACTGGCTAAAAACTCACTATCAATTTCAGATCAGAACCTTCTGGATAGGTCTCTTGTACTTATTCATTGGTTTAATGCTGCTGTTAGTTTTTATTGGTTATTTGGTTTTTTTGTTTAATTTAATATGGCTGATCATTCGCTGCGTCAAGGGCATGAAGTCACTTGACCAGAAACAAGCTCATCCCAACCCGACTAGCTGGATGTTCTAAACTTTCTGGGCAAAAATATACAAGGAACAATGGGGAGATATCCATGGATGGAAAGATTCAAAAAGATGCCGACCTCGTAACCAGTTATCTTAACCTAAGAAAATTTATCGGTATCCTGGCGATTTCACTTCCTTTTATCTTAGTGATTGGCGAAGCCATCTTTTTCAATGCAAATACTGTCCAACCATCCATCAGTGATTATTACTATACTGGTATGCACGATGTATTTGTCGGCATTCTGTTTACATTTGGTGTTTTCCTGTTTTCATACAAAGGTCCAGAGCCTGCGGATGACATCGCTGGTGATTTAGCCTGTCTATTTGCTGTTGGTGTGGCATTGTTCCCGACTACCCAGGCTCCCGAAGCAACAACGCTCATAGGTTATATTCATGCAACCTCAGCCAGCTTATTTTTTCTAACACTGAGTTATTTTTCAATTGTCCTTTTCACAAAAACCAATCCAGACCAGAGACCTACGCCACGAAAACTGCTCAGGAACAGGGTTTATAAAATATGTGGCTACTCGATGCTAGCGTGTATGGCTCTGGTCATTATTTATTTCCTGCTTCCAGATTCGATGCAAGCGATAGTCGAAGCCTATAAACCTGTATTTGTACTTGAGACTATTATGATCCTGCTATTTGGAATTTCATGGTTCATCAAGGGCGATGGTCTGTTAAAAGATTAAAAGCCTTGCTAATGGTATTATCATGTCACCATGCCAAGTGATGACCATTTTGAGAAACATATTGAGGTTAATGATTCCGGACAGACTGCCGTCCAGTTAATTGCCGAGTCAACCTCTTTATCAAAACAAGTCATTAAGCAGGCTATGACGAAAGGTGCGGTGTGGCTAAGCCGCGACAAACATACCCAGCGATTACGTCGTGCCAGTCGCACGCTAAAACCTGATGATACCCTGCATTTTTATTACGATGCCGAACTACTGTCGACAAAACCCGCAGAAGCTCTTCTGATCAGCGATGAAGGGGATTACAGTATATGGCACAAACCTTGTGGGTTATTATCGCAAGGTAGCAAATGGAGTGATCATTGCACGATCACGCGCTGGGTCTCTCAGCATTTAAAGCCGGAACGCCCGGCTTTTATTGTTCATCGCCTGGATCGCGCCGCATCCGGCCTGATCCTTGTTGCACATAGCAAAAAGGCGACAACTGCCCTGGCTGAACTATTTCAATCACGCCAAATCGAAAAAAACTATGAAGCAATTGTCGCTGGCCGGTTTCCTGCTGATCCTGCGATTATGACCATAGCGGCGCCAATTGATGATCGTCATGCGATCAGTCATATCAAGTTGATAAAGTATTCCGCCAAGCGTGATTGCTCACTGGTTAACGTCAATATCGAAACCGGCCGTAAACACCAGATCCGTCGTCATCTTGCAGAGGCAGGCTTCCCTATACTAGGTGACCGCTTGTATGGTGGCGCACAGGAAACGGCTCTCGATTTGCAGCTAACCGCGGTTTCATTGGCCTTTACATGCCCCATAACTGGTAAACTTCGCCAATATTCACTGGAAAACAAATTACATCCCCAGCTTTAAAATACTGTTTACTAAATGGTTTTAATCTATAATCTCGCCTGTTATTCCCTGTAAACAACCAGATACTTTATATGGCTACTAAAACTGAACTCTTATCCCCAGCCGGCACGCTGCATAGCATGCGGTATGCGTTTGCCTACGGTGCAGATGCTGTTTACGCGGGTCAACCGCGCTACAGCCTGCGTGTGCGCAATAACGAGTTCTCGATGGACAAACTCGAGCAAGGCATCAACGAGGCACATGCCCTGGGTAAAAAATTGTTCGTCGCCAGTAACCTGTTGCCGCACAACAGTAAAGTCGATACCTACATGGCTGACATCGAACCTATCATCGCGATGAAACCGGATGCGTTGATCATGGCCGATCCGGGATTGATCATGATGGTACGTGAACGCTGGCCAGAAATGCCTATCCATCTTTCAGTGCAAGCCAATACCATGAACTACGCGGCAGTTAAGTTCTGGAAATCACTTGGTGTCGAACGCGTCATCCTGTCACGTGAGTTATCACTTGATGAAATCGATGATATTCGTCAACGTTGTCCTGATATGGAGCTGGAAGTATTTGTCCATGGTGCACTCTGTATCGCCTACTCCGGCCGCTGCTTGTTATCCGGTTACTTTAATCATCGTGATCCTAACCAGGGTTCATGTACGAATTCCTGTCGCTGGGAATATTTTCTCTCTCCAGCAGAAGAGGATGTGACGGGTGATATACATTTGCCTCATCAAGAAGATAATATAGTCGAACTGAATACTTCAGCCGGTGTTCAACTTTCCCAGGTTGGTGGCATGCAACGTCATCCTATGGCTGACCAGGTATACATGATCGATGAAGGTCAACGCCGTGGTGAAATGATGCCTATCATGGAAGATGAATTAGGCACCTATATTATGAATTCAAAAGATCTACGTGCCGTTGAACATGTGCAAAGGTTAGTCGACATTGGAGTTGATTCACTCAAGATCGAAGGACGTACCAAATCACATTATTATGTTGCCCGCACTGCACAAATCTACAAACAGGCTATTGAAGATGCAGAGGCAGGTCGTCCCTTTGATGAACGTGCTCTGAGTAATCTTGAATCATTGGCGAACCGTGGTTACACCGATGGTTTTTATCAGCGCCACCATACCAAGGAACACCAAAACTACATGGAAAATGCATCAACCAGTTTCACGCAACGCTTTGT
>Ga0316207_10003443_pt1 | contig 14680 bp, 13 predicted proteins | sample 6weekpyrite_MG_FD_204943 | JGI IMG/M metagenome (GOLD analysis project Ga0316207, IMG submission 204943) | Microbial mat bacterial communities from mineral coupon in-situ incubated in ocean water Damariscotta River, Maine, United States -... | ecosystem: Environmental > Aquatic > Marine >... | reverse complement strand
GTACTGGCGACCAGACCACCGACATCAAGACTCGCGTTCTGGCCAAAGTAGACACCACGTGGGTTGATCAAAAATACCTGGCCGTTGGCTGACAGGTTACCGAGGATTTCAGAAGGGTTAGCACCGACGACGCGGTTAAGGCTGATTGAACTGCTGTTAGGTTGGTTGAACTGGACGTGTTCGTTACCAGCAATCGAGAAACTCTGCCAGTTAATCGCTGCACGCTGTGTGCTTTGGTTGATAACTGTATTCAGCGGGCTTGCCGTTGAGATGGTGGCTACGCCGCCAACCACTTCACCGCCGGTTGGGCCTGCAAATGCTACCGCAGGACCTGAACACATCAGCGCCGCTAAAGAACGTTTTTTATTGAACATCATCTTCATTTCACACCAGCCTGTGTCAGGTTATGACACGTATTGCACTTCAAACTGAAAAAAATCTAAATAAAATCCGGCACACCGTTATCGTGACTTTGTTCACAAAAATCAGAATCGGTAGGCAACATTTGCCCAGAATCGGCCACCGTCGCGTCCATCGCTGGTATCTCGACCATCCACAGGTCGGGCGTATTCAAGATCAATTGATACATTTTTCATTGGTACGACAGTCATACCCAGCCCCAGGCTGGTGATTGACTCTTCATCATCTTCGCCGACTGCAGGTTCAATGCGTGATACGTGCGCCGTGTCCAAAAAGCCACGCACACTACCAGTAATGCCTTCTGCGACATTGACTGTGCGACGTAATTCAGCCGTTAACTGGTAACCTTCATCACCACGCACTTCAGCTGAAGTAAAGCCGCGCACACTGCCCTGGCCACCGGCGCTGAATTTTTCACTGTCGACCAGCGGGTCAGCAGAAAGGGTCAGCTGGCCTCGCAGGAACATTTGCCAATTCCTGTCCAGAGAACGCAGGTGACTGGCATCAACAACCAATTTTAGCTTTTGCGCATTGTTACGCAGACCGTCAGGGTTGCTGCGGAAATTAGTTGAAACCACGCCATAAAGGGTCGAGACAGAGTTATCATCGTGGACAACGTTGTAGAGCAGGTTGGCCTCGAGCAATGCGATATCGTTTTCTGTTGTCGGGTTAACTAGGTCAGAACTCTCCCCAGCGTTTTCACCTAGCCCAAAACCGAGCAGAAGGTTCTCACGCTTGCTACGCATGAGTGGGTGGGTCAGGGTTAACTGTACATCGGTGGTATCGCCTTCAATACCCAGGTCCGCGAACTCCCCACCGACCTCATAATCCACGTAAGTCGCATTGATGCCAACGCGTGTACCCAGGGCATTGATAGGGAAGTTGTAGGCAAGACCAATAAAGTTCAGCAGGTCAGATTCTGAATGCGAAACCGTAATACCAAACTGGTCACCATTGCCGGTGAAGTTATTAAAGGTAAACTCACCATCGAGTTTCCATTCACCCAATTCCTGGCGACCAAAATTATTGACTGCCACGCGGCCCTGGAAGGGTTTGACTTCGGTCTTCAGCAGTAAATCAGACGTACCGAAGGTCTTACCCGGACGAACAACCGCACGTGCCGTCAGACCCGGCAGGTCATTCAGGATAAGCAGATCGCGTTCCAGCACATCAAGGGAGACGGGTTCACCCGGCTTGACTGATTTGATGTGTTCAATCATGAACTGGCTGTTGTATTCGTCCTTGCCCTCGACAACCACTTCACCGAGTGTGCCTTCAACGGCTTCAAGGGCAATGATGCCAAAATTGACCTTTTGACTAGGTACCACGACACGGGCAAGGCTAAAACCACGCTCTCTATAATAAGAAGTCAGGATATCTGCGGCGGCGTAGATTTCTTCAAGGGTGAGCTGCTCGCCAATCAGGCTATCCAGTGGTGCCAATAACTCTTCACTTGTAAAGGCCACATTACCAGTGATGGTAAACCCACGAACCTTGATCTTCTTGCCAGATTTGACCTTGGCGCGTTTGGCTTCAGGTGTAGTCTTGATTGCTGGCACAGCTTCAGTGCTCGGCGCCTTCAGGATAGGTTTTTCAAACACATCTCCGACGGTACCCGGTGTGGGTGGATCGACGGCAAGGGCGACTGAGGTCGGCAACATGGCTGTTAACAGCGCAATGGTGCGATATTTATGTATATGAGACTTCAACTAAAACCCCCGTAAACCACTTATTTTTTGCACTGTTGTGCGCTTGTTATGTCTGTACCCTTAGCTGCTCGGAGTTCTACCTGACGCAATACCGTCAAAAACCCTGACCTGCACACACGCGCAGACCGAGTAAAACCGGGTACTCTATATCTTTATTCTGCCTTGGTCATTTGTGTTACGCAACAAGTGGGCACTGGAAATTACGTAGGATTTTTGATTTTTTTTGTCAAAAAACCACCTATATAATTATCTGCTTATATACATGCTCATTAAATAAGCAATTGTAGTGCTTTGGCTAGATTGGCAGGCTGGTTTTTCCGATCAAACTCCGCATATTTGTCTGCAAAACGCTGGGCTGCCTCGCCAAACGAAGCCTCATTCAGTAAGCGCTGTAGTTTATCCGCCATGCCCTGCGGTTTTAGCATCGGTGCCGCAAGTCCAGCACCCATTTGCTCAATTTTCTGGGCAATGAGGAAAGACTCGAGGAAAAGCGGTAAAAGCAATAGCGGGCAACCTGCCATTAACAGGTCAACGGACATATTGTAGCCTGAGTGCGTGATTGCCAGGTCACATTGGGCTGACACTTCATTAATATTCAATGGCTTATCGACAACAGTGATCGACTCACAAACAAAGCCCGAGAGTGTCTCGGCATCAATACTCGGTGCATACATCAGCACCGAGCAATCCGATGCCTTCAGGGTTTTGATTAATGCCGGTAGCGTTTCGAATTGCCTGAGGTAAACAAACACCCGTTTCCCCCCTACCCGTGGCCAGCTCGGCGACTCACCTATCGAGGGCAACACTGAGCCCCAATACTGCGTGCCCGATGCGCGTGGATAGCATTCCAGCTCTGGGTAACCCAAAAAAAAGCAGGCATCGACCCTCGAAAAAAGCTCTCCAACAAATCGAAAGTCCCCGAAGCCATGGATCTTGGCAACATGATTCATCGTTGCGAGTAGGCGCTGCTCACGTTGTAAGAGTGTTGCTGTAGCCACCTTTACCCAACTGCGCATATTTGGCATCGGTGATACGGGTGGAGGAATTGTAAAACCGTGATCGAGTAAGGCACGCTTCATGGGATAGCCTTGCGAGGCAAGCAAACCTGTTGGGCAATAATTCATTACAAACAGGTCTGGCTTAATGTCATAAAACAATGCATGCCATGCCTTGACCGCTTCAAGCAAGGCATCCGGCCACCCCCAACCAATATTGTGCAAGATGTCTGCGTAGGTATAGGCGACATCATTCGAACTCGGGGGGATTTTAATCAGCGGGGACTCAACGACTTCTATACCCGTATCTTCGACCAATTCACTGACTCGTTCAGGTTTGCGGGCAGCAAACACAACATGATGGCCGGCATGCTTCAGACACTTGAGCATGTTGAGATGTGGCACCACATGCCCCAATCCCAAACCTTGTTCCCAACCAAATAGTATTGTTGCCATGTGCGCTGAAACGTTACCTGTTCTGACAGAATCGACCGCCCTGAAAAATATGACCAGCTAAAGACGGCTCTTGTGAACCTGCTACAGGGTTACTTTTTACCAAGCAGTTCTATTTGGTAACCGTCAGGGTCTTCAACAAACGCGATAATCGTTGTCCCGGCATTCATAGGACCTGCATCACGGATAATCTTGCCTCCTCGGGCACGAATATCATCGGTCGCCTTGTAGACATCATCAACCTCGATCGCGAGGTGGCCAAAGCCATCGCCCATGTCGTAACTGTCCGTATCCCAGTTATGGGTCAATTCAATAACAGTATTGTCTTTTTCATCCCCGTAGCCGACAAATGCTAATGTGAATTTGCCATCCGGGTAATCCTTCTGGCGCAACAACTTCATACCGAGCAGTTCCGTGTAGAAACTAATCGATTTTTCTAAATCGCCAACGCGGAGCATTGTGTGTAACAGGCGCATGTTTTTCTTCCTATTCAGATATCGTTTTACGGCATCCCAGGCAGGAATGTCGCCCGGAAAATTCGTTATGTTTTCTATAGTAATGGATTCCAGCGTGCGCTGGAATGACGGCGGTAAAAAGCCAAGGTACCAGTGGCAGACTCTTACCCTTAATGTCTCTAATCGTTAAGTCGTCATTCTATATGGATTCCAGCGTACGCTGGAATGACAACATTCTCTATAATTTTGAAATACGCATCATCATGCTGGGCAAATGCATAATGAGGCTATGAAAATATATATTTTGTAAAAGGCTTAATCAGTTTCTATCGTCATTCCAGCGTAAGCTGGAATCCATTCATTGCTAAAAAAATCACTTCACACTGATCAGGAGCGGATCCCCTTACCTGTATTCAATAGATACATGCTGAACAGATACAAGGCGATAATAAATACAAAAATAATCGTATAGGAAATACCCAGGTTAATATCGGTTATGCCAAGAAAACCAAAACGAAAGGCATTCACCATATACAGGATTGGGTTCGCCAACGATGCATTCTGCCAGAATTCCGGCAACAGGCTGATAGAGTAAAATATCCCACCAAGATAGGTCAGCGGTGTCAAAACGAAGGTCGGGACAATCGATATATCATCAAAACTGTTTGCATACACCGCGTTAATAAAGCCTGCCAGGGAAAACAATATTGCGGTAAGAATAAATACACTGACCAACACCCAGATGTTATAGACATTCAGGTCACTAAAAAACAGTGATACGACTGTTACCACCAGCCCGACAATAATCCCACGCGCTACACCGCCCATAACAAAACCAGCCAGGATGATGCGATTAGGTAAAGGCGAGACCAGCATCTCTTCGACATTGCCCTGGAACTTGGCACCGTAGAATGAAGACACGACATTCGCATAGGAATTGGTGATCACCGCCATCATGATCAGACCAGGCACGATATAATCCATGTAGCGGAAACCTTCCATGTCGCCTATTTGTGAACCAATCAGGTTACCGAAGATAATAAAATACAAGGCGGTGGTAATTGCCGGCGGCAACACCGTCTGCACCCAGATACGAATAAAGCGCAGGAACTCACGGATAACAATGGTGCGAAAGGCTATGTACTGCTCGGCACCGGTCATGATGCCTCCTTACGTGCCTGGCTTTCTTCAAGCATGCCCATGAATAATTGCTCGAGGCGGTTTGTCTTGTTGCGCATACTCAATACGTTGATGCCCAAGCCACTCAGGCAGGAGAACAATTCATTCACAGCCTGGTCTCTGGGCAACACTGCCTCGAGGGTATGGTCGTCGAGCAATGTCAGGTGACAACCCGTGAAATCCGGTACCGTGGTAATCGGCTCTGCCAGGTCCAGCACAAACACTTCCTGCTGCAGGCGCGCCAATAACTCACGCATACTGGTATCTTCAATCAGGGTTCCATGATCAATAATGCCGATATTCCTGCACAGGCTTTCGGCCTCCTCGAGGTAATGCGTAGTAAGGATAATTGTTGTCCCGGCAGCGTTGAGTCCCTTCAAGAATTTCCACATGCTATGACGAATTTCGATATCAACACCAGCGGTGGGTTCATCGAGGATCAACAGACGCGGCTCATGCATCAGTGCACGTGCAATCATCAGGCGTCGCTTCATCCCCCCGGACAGGTTGCGCGCCATACTACGTCGTTTTTCCCATAGACCAAGTTCGTTTAAATACTTCTCTGCACGTTCAAATGCCTCGTTACGTGGAATACCGTAATAACCGGCCTGGTTAACCAGGATCTCTTCGACCGGCTCAAAGACATTGAAATTAAATTCTTGTGGCACCAGGCCAATGTGGGTGCGCGCCTTGGGAAAATCGACATCAATATCATCACCAAATATTCCTATGCAACCCGCCGTCTTGTTCACCAGTGAACTGATGATCCCGATCGTCGTCGACTTGCCTGCCCCATTCGGACCAAGCAATGCGTAAAAATCACCCTCGGCAACATCAAGGCTGATGCCTTTAAGCGCTTCAACACCCGTTGCGTAGGTCTTGGTCAGGTTTTCTATATGCAGGGCCGTCGTCATTCAGTGATTGTTCCATTGTTCGTGTTCAGGTACCAGCCTAAATATTATCCGTCGTTATGGTTACGACGTGTAATTTTCCAGCAACGGTGGATATTTTTTCGTCGGGCAAAATCTTCAGGGATGGTCTTCAGACTGATATCTTCTATCTGTAACCCGGTAAACCTGTCTTCTTCAAACTTGAACTTACGAAAATTATTTGAAAACAGGATAACGCCATCTTTCGCCAACAACTTCTCAGCACCACGAATCAACTGTACATGGTCACGCTGGACATCAAATTCCTTTTGCATACGCTTGGAGTTTGAGAACGTCGGTGGATCGATAAAGATGACATCAAAACGTGCCCGCGTTTGTCCAGCCTCATTTAACCAGTCCATACAATCTGCGCGTACAAGTTCATGTCTCTGTCTATCAACGTTATTAAGCGCAAAGTTTTTTTCGGCCCAATCAAGATAGGTTTTAGACATATCGACACTGACTGATTTGATCGCGCCACAGGCAATTGCCTGCAGGGTCGCTGTCGCCGTGTAGCAAAAAAGATTGAGGACGCGTTTATTCTCAGACAGCTCACCAAACATCTTTCGTGTAATACGGTGATCCAGGAACAGACCGGTATCCAGGTAGTCAGAAAAATTCACCCATAGTTGAGATTGGCCTTCGCGAACCTTGTGAAAGTCATCCGTGCTGGCTAGCCGGTTGTACTGATCACGCCCACTCTGGCGGCGACGCTGGCGGAAACTGATCTGGTCCACATCAACATCAAGCACCGTCGGGATCATGGCAAAGGCGGCTTGCAGACGCTGCAAGGCCTTGTGTGGGTCGATGCTCTTGGGTGCTGCATATTCCTGTATATGCACGTGCAGGCGATCACTGTAATACAAGTCAATCGCCAACGAAAACTCTGGAAGGTCAGCATCGTAAACACGGTAGCACTCGACATCTTCACGCTTCGCCCAGCGCGAGAATTTTTTCAAATTCTTGCGCAAGCGGTTTGCAAACATATCGCCACCTGTTTTCTGTAAGGTTTCAGGCTGCGTGTACAACAGCAATTCACATTCCAGCGGGCCATTATTCAATTCGATGACCTCATCGACGACCTGCCCCTGGTAAAGCGCAAGGTCCGGGTTGCCGGTAAACACGGCCTGCTGCCAATTGGGGAGTTGCTCGCGTTGCAACTGACCCAGGGCAGCGTAGACTGCCCGCAGCCCACCTTGGGCACCGATACGTTCCCCGTAGGGTGGGTTACAAATCAATAAACCCTGTTCAACGTCAGTCAAGGCGGCGGGTAATGGCCCCGTCTCAGCGATCAAACGGGTCTCGGCATGGATATGATTTTGCAGGCCCGCGCGGGTGATGTTGGCAATCGCCTTGCGTATCGCATGCTTGTCGGCATCATGACCGCGTATCGGTGGCATGTGTTCGAGCCCTGCCTGTTTTCGCGCCACGGCCTCATCAAGCACGCCCTGCCATATCCCAGGCTCATGTCCTGACCAGTGTTCAAAACCAAATCCCTCACGTAATAATCCAGGGGCATAATCTGCAGCCATCATCGCCGCTTCTATCAGCAAGGTGCCGCTGCCGCACATCGGATCAAACAGGGCCTGCTGTTTCGGCCAGCCGGCAAATCCAAGCAGTGCAGCCGCCAGGTTTTCTTTCAGTGGTGCCTCACCACCTGCCTCACGATAGCCACGTCGGTGCAAACTCCCACCAGAAAGATCAAGAGATAACTGAGCCTCACGACGACGGATGTGCAGGTTAATACGTATATCCGGATTATCGGTATCAACAGACGGACGCTCACCCGTGTTATTGCGAAACTGGTCAACAATTGCATCTTTAACGCGCAGGGCGGCGAAATGGCTGTGGTCAATGACTGCCTGGGCCAATGTACAATGCACGGAAAAACGTGCCTCAACAGGGAAATAGCTGCTCCAATCGATAGCCATCGCCCCTTCATAGAGGGCATCGGTATCACCTGCCTTAAAGCTTCCTATTGGCATCAACACACGGTTGGCGACCCGCGACCACAGGCAGATCCTGTACAAGCTTGCCTGGTCGGCCTCACAGTGCACACCAGCCGCCACAGCCTTTGTCTGCGTCGCACCACAGTCACGGATTTCCTGCTCAAGGAGACGGGTCGTGCCTCGCGGCGCGCTGACGAATAATTTCATGATATTAAGGCCGGTATTTCCAGTTGCGTGCAGAAGAAGGCGAAGTATACCGGCAATCCTGCTGACTGCCGACTGCTAAAAGTGAAAAAACGTGACCCCGTTCAATGTTTCAGCTGAGGCAACCAGTAGACTAACTTTGGAGGTACCCGTAATGTTCATCAATGCACTACACATACAGACTGATGCCCTGCACAACCTGCACCCGCTCAGTTCCCTGAATTCACAACAACTCCTGCAACTCGCTCGTCAATCTGAGCTCCAGGAACTTAAACACGGTGAAGAGCTCCGGGTTCCGCCAAAGAGAAAACTCGGCGAAGATTTCATGGATTTCCTTGTAGAAGGAAATGTTGAATGTGTTCGTGAGCACCATTGCCAGAAAATTCAAATCGGCACATCCAAGGCAAAGCAGCCACTGCATGAACATATGCCCCACTACCAGTCATTGCGCGCGGTCGGGCGTTGTATCATTTTACGTATCAATGTCACCGACCTTGATAACCTATTATCTATCCACTGGGAACAAGGCTATGAGTATGAAGAGCTACAGGTAGAGAGTGATATTCACTCAATGACCAGCCTGCTCAAGAACCGCTGTTTGCTGGGACTACCTCCCGACAATATCGAGACGGTGTTTGCACTCATGGAAACCGTTGAAACACTGGCAGGTGAACAAATCATTAGCCAGGGTGAACACGATGATAGCTACTACACGATCCTTCACGGTAAATGTGAAGTCACGCGTAAGCCCGATGGAGAAGGCGAGGACGTGTTACTTGCAGAACTTGGTCCTGGCGCCAGCTTCGGTGAAGAAGCGCTGATAACGGATGCGCCACGTAATGCCAGTATTCGCATGCTCACCGATGGCAACCTTATGCGTTTAACGAAAGCAAATTTTCTCACCTACGTGGTCGAAGCGCTGCTTGATTTTATTGATTACGACACGCTTATTCTGAAGCTAAGTAGTGCAGCGCATCTGATTGATGTTCGCAGCCAGGATGAATATAAGGAAAATGGCCACGGTGTGAATATACCGCTGCCATTGCTGCGTCTGCACCTGCAGAGCCTCAGCAAAGACCGTGAATACGTGTTTTGTTGTAACGATGGAAAGCTTGCAACCACCGCGTCATTTATTGCAACCCAGTACGGCCTGAAAACCAGTGTGCTGCGTAACGGTCTAAACAGTGTGCCGTCAAATTGTCTGCAAACAGAAACAGGCACCTGATAACATCAGGTGCCTAACATCGCCGCCTTAAGACCTTCGTCTGCGGGCGATTCACCCAACCATATCTTAAGCAATAACTGGGCAAACGAACTGCCCTCAACAATACCGGCTATTTTGCCATTAAAGGCAACACTCGTCCCTGTCGCTGGATCATAGTTAACTGCAATCACGTCGCCTTTCTGGACTGTCCTGAACAGCCCATTGAACTGCTTGATCTGATCGGCATAGCGGCTTAGTTCTGTATCGGTATTATTGCTTTTGAAACCATCATTCCAGCCCGCCACCAGGTCTTTACCTGTTACCTCGTCATAGAGAAAATGCATACTCACTCGCCATGCATCATCTTCTTTTATGTCATCAAGTTGTTGGACTTTTTTTGTCAGGTACAAGGCACCGATATAGATATTAAAAAAGAATTTGCTACGCACACCCGCACCATTCAACTCAAGTTGTGTATCGAGTATTTCGATCTCTTCAATTATCTCAATCCCTTCGACTTCTCTTGCCTCGACCAATACCGTATTGATACTCAAAAGCAACGCAATGAACCATCTCATCCTTAATTTTTCCTCTATAAACCCCGTGCACAGTGTGCTGCCAGGCATTTTGTCTGTGTTCTGATACATTGATAACCGTAATTTCCCCATCTTAATCATCGGCCGCTGGATATCAGACTTGACAGTCAGGCGATGTTTTCCTAATTTCTGTAAAAAAAGAAAAAGGGACACATTAAGATGGAACTCACACCTGTTATGCAAAAATACATCCTGCACTGGGGCGAAATGGGGTCACGTTGGGGCGTAAATCGAACCGTGGCACAAATCCATGCCCTGCTATACCTGGCTCCCGCCCCCATGCACGCCGAAGAAATTACCGAGACCCTCGGGGTCGCACGCTCAAATGTCAGTACCAGCCTGAAAGAACTACAGGCCTGGGGCCTGGTAAAGGTCAGTCATGTTATGGGCGATCGGCGCGATCGTTTTCAATCACTACACGACTTATGGGAAACGTTCTATGTCATCATTGAAGAACGCAAGCGTCGCGAACTCGATCCAACATTGTCGACATTAAGAGAATGTATGCTTGAAGCGGATCAAGATAAATCCACACCAGATGAGGTCATCAAAAAAATAGGCAACGTATTACGGTTTTTAGAGGTGCTGACCAAGTGGTATGAGCAAATCAGGACGATCCCTCATTCTGCACTGCTAAAATTATTAAAGATGGGTAGCCGAATTACTCACTTCATCGGCTCGAAGTAGACTTAATTCGAGATATTACTCGTTATTGTTATTCAGGTAGCGTTTGACTGTAGCGAAAAAGGCTTGCAGGTTTATCGGTTTGGTCAGGTAATCTGAGAACCCTGCGTCAAGACCGGCCTGTATATCTGCAGACAGGGCATTGGCACTGATCGCAACAACGGGTACATCACGTGTGCTATCTATTTTCTTCAATTCGGCCAATGCTTCATAGCCGTTCATACCGGGCAAGTTAATGTCCATTAACACCATGTCAGGACGGTTTTCCTGCGCCATTTCCAGGCCAATCTCGGCCGTCACAGCACCAGCCAATTCCACATCAGGAAATGTCTTCAGGAGCTGCTCAACCAGACGCATATTCGCCGGGTTGTCCTCAACATATAGAATCTGCTGTTTATTCAAAATCTCTCAACTTTATAAAACTCAACCAAAAACTGGCTATCAAGGCTTTCATACATGAAATTAACCTTATACTAATAAAATCGGCATAACAGCCTGTTAATTAAATCCTAGCAGCCAATCAGCCCAAGTATATAGGCTCTTTTTATTATTTTGCACTAGTTTACAATAATTTTTAACAAACTAGCATGGAAATGTGCACTGGGTATATAGGGCTTTATACGTATCACGGTACTATTCAGCGTCTGGCTTATGCCGTATATTAGACAGTACTTATGGATAATCTTGATACTTCAGCCCTGCAACAGGCGATCACATCGAAAAAAGATCACCTCGCGACACTTGTTGAACAGCCACTGGAAAAGCTGGCTGAGCAGTGTGCTGATGCCTGGGCGGATGCCGATGCACTCGATAATATCCTGCTTGAAGCACATAAGACTATTCCCTTTGCACACTTGTTGTTTGCCTTGAATATCGATGGTATCCAGATCAGTTCAAACGTCGAGCCCGGTGGTGAAGCCGATACATCCTGGCGCGGGCTGGATCAATCAAACCGTCCCTACCTGATGAAAAACCTGCCGTATAGAGGGGTAATGCTGTCATCCGTGTACATCAGTCTGCGGACCCACAAGCAATGCATCACCGTGCTTCACGCTGTTAATCGCGATGAGCAACTTCTTGGCTTTATCTGTGCCGACTTCTCGGTAGCCGATATTCCTGAGCCGGAACACACGACTAAACAGGCATTTCACTGGACACAATTTCGAGGTGATCCGGCTGTGCGTGGCACCGTCTTCATGCAGGAGCGCGTACCGAGCCTGCTTGATGAACATATCGACGAGGTCCTCGAACTCATCCAGGTACTCATGACACAGCACGGGGTATTTCATACCAAGATACATTTCTCCAGTGGTCGTATCTCGATGTGGCTACTCGAGGATCCATACAGTTACAGGATCTACACAGTTGATGAACTTATCAACCCGGACTTGTGCCTGGCCTTTCCGCTCGTCACTTACCCTATCGATGCCAAGATCCCCCAGGACAAATTGAGGGGAATTCTCGAGCAATTTCGCGGCCTGCGCTTTGCAGATGAAACCATTTACCTGCGTTCAAGTTCAGTCAACCTGATGAACGGCATCCTTGGCCTGACGTTCTCCTGTGATGGTTCCCATTACATGCCCTATGAAGAATTCCTCGAACGCGATCTGGCCTTCTGGCTCGGTGCGGGTGTAAAGACCGAGACCCCGAAAATTTAAGCAACCATGTTGAGGACGGATCCTCGTATGTACAAAAACTTTCGATACATTTTCCCCCTGCTCCTCTTCGTGATGAGCGGTCAGTCTCTTGCATCAGGCCCTTTACCAGGTATCGAATTTGTCTCCATCCCTGCCGCGACTTACCAAATGGGCACGGCTGACCTGCTCGACATACAGTTCGAACTTCCTCCAGACAACGCACTACGCATCGACGATGAGCAGCCTGCACATGACGTAAAACTCGATGCCTTCGAGATCGGTAAATATGAAATTACGCAGGCGCAGTGGCTGGCCGTGATGGAGACGCGGCCTGGCCCCGCCAAGTATTGGAGTCATCCGCAGTGGCAACAACTGCCTGTTGTCTCGGTCAGCTGGCATGATACCCAGGCATTCATCACCAAGCTAAACGAGCATGACCAACGCTATCAATACCGGCTACCGACAGAAGCCGAATGGGAATATGCCAGCCGTGGCCAGGCAATTTCACCACGACCGTTTGATGCAGACCAGCTCGGCCAATATGCATGGGTACTTGCGAACTCCGGAGATGTACCTCACCCGGTCGGGCAGCTCAAGGCGAATGCCTTTGGCGTGCACGATATCTTTGGCAATGCCTGGGAATGGGTCAGCGACTGGTACCAACCAGATGCCTACCTGCAACATGCCCCGGAGAACCCCAAAGGGCCTGCAACGGGAGAACTGAAAGTACGACGTGGTGGTTCCTATCACTGTGCCTCACACCTGGTACGCTCGGCGTATCGCGCAGCCGATAAACCTTCGCAACGCTATTCAGTGTTGGGATTTCGACTTGTCCGGGAGTCGCGTAAGACTTCCTTGCTAGCACACTAGAAAATAAAGACGTTTGAAGAAATGGTGGCTATGGGTGGACTTGAACCACCGACCCCAGCATTATGAATGCTGTGCTCTAACCAGCTGAGCTACATAGCCATTTGATATTCCGACCCGGAAGGATTCCGAGAGCCGCGCATTTTGGGGGTTCCACCCTCACTTGTCAAGCGCGATATGACAGCCACTTAACCGCTTTTTGGACGTGTTTTTTTGTTAATTATCAGAAGGATAATAAAGGGAAAGGCCGTATTGTCAGGCCCCGCCTGTCAAACGTTAAAGCGGAAGTGCATCACGTCACCATCGGCGACGATATAGTCCTTACCTTCAAGGCGCCATTTACCGGCTTCTTTCGCACCTGCTTCACCATTACCCGCGATAAAGTCGTCATAGCTGACCACCTCGGCACGAATAAACCCCTTTTCAAAATCGGTATGAATAACCGCCGCGGCCTTCGGCGCAGTCGCACCAATCTGCACGGTCCATGCGCGTACTTCTTTAACACCTGCAGTAAAGTACGTTTGTAAACCAAGCAGCTTGTAACCGGCACGAATTACACGGTTAAGACCCGGTTCTTCAAGCCCCAGCTCATCAAGAAACTCTTTTGCTTCATCGTCATCGAGTTCAGCAATCTCGGCCTCGATTGCGGCACAGACCGGCACTACCGGCGCACTCTCGGCGTTCGCAAATTCCATAACGGCGTCAAGGTGAGGATTGTTTTCGAAACCGTCTTCACTGACATTGGCGATATACATGGTCGGCTTAATGGTGATCAGGTGCAGCTCATAAAGCGCGGCTTGCTGGTCTTCATCCAGCCCCATCGCACGCACCGGGGCACCACTGTCGAGATGATCGCGGACCGATTCCAGCAAGGCCAGTTTTGCGAGCGCATCCTTGTCACCGGAACGTGTCAACTTGGTGGTACGTGTGATCGCCTTTTCTACCGTGTCCATATCGGCAAGCGCGAGTTCGGTATTGATGACTTCGATATCGGACAGGGGATGAATTTTACCTTCCACATGGACGACATCATCGTCTTCGAAACAGCGCACGACATGTGCAATCGCATCAGTTTCACGGATATTGGCGAGGAACTGGTTACCCAAACCTTCACCCTTCGATGCGCCTGCCACAAGACCGGCGATATCGACAAACTCCATCGTGGTCGGGATGACCTTCTCCGGGCTGACTATCGCGGCAAGTTTATCGAGGCGTGAGTCAGGCATTTCGACAATGCCGACATTTGGCTCAATGGTACAAAATGGGTAGTTCTCGGCCTGGATACCGGCCTTGGTCAGCGCGTTGAACAGCGTTGATTTACCAACGTTTGGTAACCCGACAATGCCACATTTAAAACCCATACTTTTTCTCCAAAACACACCAGGCGTTACGTGCAATG
>Ga0316207_10003442_pt1 | contig 14681 bp, 12 predicted proteins | sample 6weekpyrite_MG_FD_204943 | JGI IMG/M metagenome (GOLD analysis project Ga0316207, IMG submission 204943) | Microbial mat bacterial communities from mineral coupon in-situ incubated in ocean water Damariscotta River, Maine, United States -... | ecosystem: Environmental > Aquatic > Marine >... | reverse complement strand
CGTTTACCGTCTACTATATAAACATCACGTGGTGTGCTCATTGAGGTTTCCATCCTTTAGGGCTAAATTCATCTACGCTAATGGCATTAAGCGTTGCTTCATGTGCGGTTAATATTTTATCCGCTTCAGACTGGTCAATTATACTTTGCGAAATAGCATCGGCTACCGCGGTATTGTAATCCTGTGAGGTGATTAATCCGATGCGTATGGCATCACGTAATTTGCGTTCCGCATCCTCCGCATCTAGCACTGCTTTTAAAGCATATTCTAATCGACCCATGGGGTCATCGGTTTCTTCGGTTAAATATATGCCTCTGGTTAAGCGGTCTCGTGTTGATGATGGGTCTAACAGTAAGCGTGCAATTTTATGTCCCAGTTTATCACTCGCACCACCATAGGGTTTGGTTAATGGAAATATGACTATATTGAGTATTTTGCCAATAATCGGAATTGGGAAATTGCGCATTACCGATTTCATTGCTTCCTGCACTTTGTAAAACGAGTCTTCACAGGCCCATTCTAATAAGGGTAAATCATCCTGTTTATAGCCCTGGTCTTCATAGTGTTTAAGCACAGCCGTAATTAAATACATATTTGATAAAGCATCCGCCAGTCGGCCGGATATTTTTTCTTTGCGTTTTAATGAGCCCTGTAATATGAGTACACAGGCATCGGACAATAATGCAAAGCAGGAACTCATGCGGGTGAGCTGTTGATAATAACGTCTTACTTTACCTTTTCCCGGTGCGCTTACAAAATACGCCCCGCTTAAACCTAACCAGAGCGAACGGAAAAAATTACTAATAATAAAACCAACGTGACCGAACAGGGCATCATCGAATAAACTAATAGAGGTGTCACGGTCTGGGTGATTAACCGCCTCAACTTCTTTTAAAAGGTAGGGGTGTGAACGTAAAACACCCTGCCCAAATACAATCATGGTGCGAGTTAAAATATTTGCACCTTCAACGGTTATACTAACAGGAACACCCTGGTAAGAACGACCGATAAAGTTTTTAGGGCCCAGGCAAATACCGTGGCCACCGTGTATATCCATGGCATGGTTTACCACTGTTCGCATGCGCTCTGTCATCTGGTATTTAACAATGCCGGAAATAACTGAGGGAACTTCTCCCGTGTCCAAACCCGTGAGAGTTAATTCACGGGCTGCATTCATTATGTATGAATTACCGGCAATAACTGCCAGTGCTTCTTCTACACCTTCAAAATAACCAATGGGAATTTTGAACTGTTTCCGAATGCGCGAGTAGGCTCCGGTATAACGTGCAATATATTTACCTGCGCCGGTACTCAGTGCAGGCAGTGAAACACCCCGGCCCTGGGACAGGCAGTTCATTAACATCATCCAGCCCTGGCCTACATATTCCTGACCACCGATAACCCAGTCCATGGGAATGAAAACATCTTTACCCCGGTTCGGGCCATTCATAAACATGTGATTAGCAGCAAAATGACGTTTACCTATATCAATTCCTTCAACGTCGGTTTTGATGAGAGCTAGGGTAATACCAATATCATTTTCTTCGCCAATCAGGTGATCAGGATCATAGAGTTTAAAGGCCAAACCCAAAACCGTCGCTACCGGGCCAAGCGTGATATAGCGTTTATCCCAGTTCAGGCGTATACCTAAAACATTTTCTTCGCCATCAAATGTATCTCTGCACACTACGCCTGTGTCAGGCATCGCACCTGCGTCGCTGCCATTTTCCGGGCCGGTTAAAGCAAAGCAGGGAATTTCATCGCCAATGGATAGACGGGGCAGGTAAAAATCTTTTTGTTTTTCCGTGCCGTAGTGCATTAACAGTTCGCCGGGGCCTAAAGAGTTCGGTACCATTACGGTTACCGCGGCGCTAATACTGCGCCCGGCAATTTTCATAACTACACTTGAGTGGCCCAGGGCTGAAAATTCCAGGCCGCCGTAAGATTTGGGAATGATCATGGCGAAAAATTTATTTTTCTTTAAAAATTTCCACACGGGTTTTGGTAAATCATAATCAACCTGATTAATTTGCCAGTCATCGAGCATGCCGCAGAGTTCTTCCACCGGTCCATCAAGAAACGCCTGTTCTTCAGCGCTTAATTTTGAAACAGGTAGGTCACGAATTTTAGAGTAGTCGGGTTTACCGCTGAATAAATCAACTTCCCACCAGGTTTTTCCTGCATCCAGTGCTTCCTGTTCAGTTTTAGAAATGCTTGGCATTGCATTACGCATAAAATTAAGCAGGGGTTCTGAAATATACGTCTGACGAATATGTGGCAGATTGAGTGGCACAACAATAGCGAGGAACAATGCCCAGATAATAACCAGAGTTGCGAGGCCTGTTATACCTGAAAAACTAAATAAAAATAAAACAATGCCAAGTGCGCCGCTCCATATAGCTTGAGGTAATCGCAAATAGGCAGCGGTTCCTATGGTGACTAAAAAAATTAAAAGCCAGGTAAGCATGATGTTCTCCTAAGTGAATTTCCATGACATCATTCCATGGAAATTTAATCGCTATATTCTATTATCGTTAGTCGGTCAGCCTGATGAAGCGTAAGCTGATTTTTTATTTTAAACTTTATTTATTTTATACAGGATTATTTTTTACATCCGCAATATCCAATGTCCCATTTTGTTCATCATTTATATTCTGTGCAACAGATTCTGTGTTTTTATTTTTTACCTGCATACTTAAATCATGTTCATCATTTAATACAATACCATCTTTACCCCAGGGCATTCTTTGATATATCGCTAACTCATCGAAATCCAGAATCGGATATTTAATAACATCAAAATAGGGTGAGTAATCAAAATCTTTTGGCGTAATCAGTCGGGTGTTACGTTTATACATAATTAACTGACCATCTTCATTACGGTGTAGCACGGGTAAAATAGGGTAGTGTACAGAGGCAAATGCTTCAGCCATCATAGTTGAGCAAACCGTGTGAGTTGGTGTGCCCGCATTATGTTCAAATAAGCTTGAACGCCAGCGCCTTGGCAGTATGGCATAGGGAAATAGAAAACGTGCCAAATCGAAAACTTGTCGTACATTGTAATTAGCCCCAAGTCGGTTAATCGAGTAGGCAATCACTTTTTGTGAATCAGTACGGGTAATATTAGTTGGGCGGCAGATACGCAGGTGGTCATTCCTGTATTTACTGATGTTATCGACGATCGTGCCTACACCTAACTGGGATTCTATAATCAGCTGGTCATCCATTCCACCCTGGTAAAACTTTAGAATAAATTCACGTAAAACCGGATCATCTATATTATGTAGTCGGCCAACGTAAATGGCCGAGTGAGTCCAGTTGCTTAAGGTGATGGTTTTAATGATTTCACTAACAGGTGAGCGACCTTCAACCAGAATTACATCCCCCGGGCGTATCTCATATCGCATGCGATCGAAATCAGACAGGGGCATATTTTTGTCTTCACGGTTAGCGCTTAACCACTCGACAATTTTATCCCATAAAGAATTTTGAATTTTGCTGATAATGTTCAGTGACATGTACTCCATTTAATTCTAGTTTTTATCATAGACAGTATTTATACCTATGAGTTTAGTCAAATATGTTTTGTTTTACTGGTATTGTTTAAGATTTTGTTATCCCAGATCACTATAGCTATCAACCCATTCAGCCAACTGCTCAAACTCTGTCTGCTGATTATAATAATGCGGTGAAAAACGAATTCCACCTCCACGAGGCGCACAAACCACGCCCTTTTTAACCAGGTATTGATAAAGCTGCTGGCTATCCACGTCTTTTTTACTAAAGGTAAAAATACCCCCATGACGTGAAATATCTGCAGGGCTTAATATGCTAATACCAGGCAGTTGCGAAAACGACTCAATTAATATCTGCACATTGGATAACACCGCTTTTTCTATCTCCAGCATACCATGTTCTAACAATAAACTGATGCTTGCCTGTAGTGCATGGGTGGTCAATGTATTAGGACTGCCACATTCAAAACGACGGGCATTGCTAGCGGCTTGCCAGTTTTGCATATTATTAAAGTCAGATAAGTCTTCCACCATATGCCAGCCAAATTGTTGTAACTCAAGCTCATCCATACTCGATTGTTTGCAGTAAAAAAGAGCCAGTCCTTCCGGGCCCAGCATCCACTTATGTCCATCTGCGACGACAAAATCCGCATCCATCGCCTGTACATCAAATTGAAGTGCGCCAATTTGCTGAATAGCATCAATACAAAATAAAGCATGATAAGACTTACAGGCTTTACCTAGCAGCTCCAGGTTCATTCGCAGACCCGAGGCATATTGCACCGCACTGATGCTCAGTAAACGGGTATTTGCATCCATTAACTCAATAATGGCCCGTTCGGGTTTATCGGAACGGGAAATATTCGCAATACGTAGCTCAACACCCTGCGCGCGCAGGGCATCCCAAACAATAAAGTTAGATGGAAATTCCTCATTACTAATCACTATGTTATCACCGGCTCGCCATTGAATGCCTTTGGCAATAATCGACAGACCTTCCGAGGTGTTTTTTAACAGGGCAATTTCATCAGCTGATTGCGCGTTGATGAGGCTGGCCAGGTCTTGCTTAAGTTGTTGCTCAACTTTTAACCATTGTTCATAGTGACGGGAGCCAACATGGCCATTTTCATCGGCAAACTGTTTAACCGCCTCCACCGTGCGAATCGGCCAGGGGGCAACAGCGGCGTGATTAACATAAATTAGCTTAGAATCGAGATTAAAATCATTTTGCATATAATTTTTATTGTAACTGTGAGTAGCCCGTATGAAGATAACACACACAGAATAAATGAGAAGAGTAAGAGGAAATTATGCCCATAGAAATTGAACGAAAGTTTTTACTGGTGAATAATGACTGGCGTGATGAAGTGAAAAGTGCCCAGCGAATTCGCCAGGGTTATATGGGGGAGGCCGACAAGGCTTCGGTCAGAATACGTGTGCAGGGTGATAAAGCAAATATTAATATTAAAAGCGCCACCCTGGCGATGCGTAGAATGGAGTATGAATATGAGATTCCATTAGATGAAGCAGAGGAAATGTTAGACCAGTTGTGCAAACAGCCCCAGGTGGATAAAACCCGATTTATAGTAGAGCTGGGTAAGCATAAATGGGAGATCGATGAGTTTTATGGGGATAATGAGGGTTTGCTAGTTGCAGAAATTGAATTAAGCGATGAAACCGAAACATTTGAAAAGCCCGCATGGGTAGGTGAGGAGGTGACGCAGGACCCTCGGTATTACAATGTTAACCTGATAAAACATCCCTATAAGCAGTGGTAGGTATCTGATAAGTTGGTCTTTAAAAATATAAGCAAAAAATTTATTGTGAAGTGGCGTAGGGTGGATCAAGCAACGCGGATCCACCAATTTCTGTGATAACTGTGGATCCGCTTCGCTTGATCCACCCTACAATTAATCATGTTTTTAAATTACGCTTTTGAAAATCTCTGGATGACCTGTAAGCCAGGATTACTCTCACCGGGCTTGCTATCTTTTAACACCAGCTCCGCGTTGTGCAAGCCAGCAACCGCTGCGACCAGGCTGAGTCCCAGGCCATTTCCCGGGGTGTTACGGGCGCTTTCAAGGCGCACGAATTTTTCCAGTACATGATCTTTTTCTGTCTCTGCAATACCCGGTCCGCTATCGGCCACAATCACTTCAACCTGATTAGCTGAGGCTTTTATATGTAGTTTAATTTCCCCGCCCCGGGGTGTGTATTTAATGGCATTTTCCAGCAAGTTACCAAAAGACTGAGCCAGTAAATCACGGCTGCCAAATATAAACGAATCATCGCCATTAATAAGCACCAGTGATTGTCCCTTGCTCTGGCTAAGGGGGGTATACAGATCCATTAAGTCCAGGGCAAGTTGCTTCAGGTTAATTCTGCTCAATTGCGCCCGGTGATGCCCCGCTTCGGTTTGGGCGATGCTTAACAGGGCATTAAAGGTTCTGATTAATGTTTCAATCTCGTTAATGTTGTGCCGTAGTACTTTTTGATACTCCTCTGGGCTGCGTGGTTCGAGCAGGGTTACTTCCATCTGGTTACGCATCCGGGTTAATGGGCTGCGCAAATCATGGGCAATATTATCGGTGACATCGCGAAGGCCTTTAATGAGTTTCTGGATACGATCTAACATGGCATTAAGCCGTTTCGCCAGGGTATCAAACTCATCATTATTATGGCTAACGGGAACTCGCTGTGACATATCTCCAGCCATTATTTCACTAGCTGAGGCTCCGATAATATCCATGCGCCTAAGTATCTGTCGTCCCAGAATAACCGCAATAAACACAGTGAATAATATCGTTATTCCCATTGCTTCAAGAAGAAATTCTGACATCTCTAGCAGGTAACTGGCCTGTTCTACGTTACGTGCCAGCAAAAGCCGGCTGCCATCAGAAAATTTAATTGCAGCTACGGGTAAATAGGCATCATCTTCCTGAAAACCTGTGGGTAAAGCCTCATCTTCAACCCAGCTTCCCTGAGCTAAGCCGCTAAACTCAATGTCTACTTCTTCTGGCCAGTAGCCTAAGTTGCCAGCCAGCTTTTCACCCTCGGCAGATTGCAGATAATAAATATGGTCTTTGTGCCGGAGCAGGGTGGCAATGTGGTTTATGAGCTGGAGTGAACCTGAGGTGTTAAATATTTGTTGCAGCTTAATTATTTCATGTTCAATTTCGGTATTTATTTCATCGTCAATATGACTTCTGCTAACCCAATACAGGGCAGCTAGCACGAGGAGTAGCAGGAACCCGTAAAATAGAATGGATTTAACCGCCAGCCTGATTGCCGTGGTGCGAAATAATCTGAATTCAGGGGGTTTCACTGAGCTTGTACCCGACACCCCGAACAGTATGTAACAGGGGTAAATTAAATCCCTTGTCAATTTTACTGCGTAAGCGACTAATTTGAACATCAATAACATTGGTTTGTGGATCAAAATAAAAATCCCATACCTGTTCAAGTAACATGGTGCGGGTAACAACCTGATCGGTGTGGCGCATAAGAAATTCCAGCAGGCGAAATTCCCTGGGTTGAAGGTGAACCGGTTTATCAGCACGGTGTGCGCATTGTTTGCGAAGATCAATAACCAGGTCGGCAAGTTGAAGCTTTTGCTCTATGTTTGTGGTTGAGTTTCGTCGAGTAAGGGCTTCCAGGCGTGCCAGTAACTCACTGAAGGCATAGGGTTTTATCAGGTAATCATCGCCCCCCGCGTGTAGCCCCGTCACCCGGTCATCTACTTCACCGAGTGCAGATAATATTAATACGGGCGTTGTGTTGTTGTCGGCACGCAGCATACGAATAACAGACAGGCCATCCCGGTGAGGCAGCATCCTGTCGATGACCATCACATCATACTCACCTGTCAGCGCCAGGTGTAAGCCATCTTCACCATCATTAGCATGATCAACTACATGACCACATTCATTCAGGCCTTTCAGTAGATAGCTGGCGGCCTGAATATCATCTTCGATTAACAGAATATGCATAACACCATCATAGCCATATCGGCGTGATATGCCATTACAGTTTGGTAATGTTGTGGAAAGACGGGTGAAAGAATGATTGTTTAACCTGAAGCTACGGATTTAATTAGCCGTTAGTTTAACAGCTCTGTTGTATCCGTTCACAGGCATAAAATCAGGGGCAATACAGTATGCACATTGTTCAAACAAGTCAGGTTTTTTCGTTTAACAGTGGACGGGCCAGGCTGCGTTATGTTGGTTATAAGTATTGTGAAAGTCAGTGGGTGGGGCTGCTTACAGAAAGTTATTTTTTTGAGTCCAGCATGACAGAAATTGGATATATTAGTTTGCAGGCAGAGTGTGCAGTTCCATTAGATGAACTGGAGAAAAAATTACTCTTAACAGCTAAAAATCACGGTGCCCATATCGTGCTAATTGATTATTTAAAATCTCTCGAGTTGAAAAAAATTGGCAACAACAAGTTTATTAACAGTGTGAATATTTATGCACGTTGTCAGCGGTTTGAAACATAATTTTAAACTATTTTTATGCATTACAGATATGTAATGTTTCGGAAAGTAACAGGTAAGGTTGAAGATGAATAATGGGAGGGTGGTAGCGGCATTTAGTCCACAATAATAATTAACCATATGAGGATAGACGTTATGAAACATAGTATTTTAAAAATGACTGCTTCAGTTACATTATTGGCAAGTCTCGTCATAGTCGCACCGCTTAGCTGGGCAAATGATGATGGAGGGGATGGGCATTCGGCTTTTTGTAGTCAAACTACCCGCGCTGCTTTTAAAGCCTGTGTTAAAGATATTCAGGATGATTTCTGGGAATCAAAAGGTGTCTGTATCAATATTTCTGATGATGTAGAACGTGATGATTGCTTTAAACAGGCCCGATTAGATAAACGTGAATCAGCGGTTTTATGTCGAGAACAACGTGAAGCAAGAAACGAAGTTTGTGAAGCCATAGGTGAGGCTCGTTATGACCCTCAAATTGATCCAGCTAATTTTGTTAATCCACTGGAAATTGGAAGCACCGTTGCGGCTAATACCTATATGCCATTATTGCAGGGTTTCACCCGCATATATGAAGCCGGGGATGAAACCGTCACAGTAGCGGTAACCAGTGAAACCATAGAGATTATGGGTGTCACCTGTATCGTAGTGCGAGACACAGTGGAAGAAAATGGCGTACTCATTGAAGACACTGTCGACTGGTTTGCCCAGGATATTGAGGGTAATGTCTGGTACTTTGGTGAAATTGCTAAAAACTTTGAAGAGGGTTTATTAACCGATCTGGATGGTTCATGGATGGCGGGAAAAGACGGTGCTAAGGCAGGGATTGTAATGAAAGCCGCACCGGAGGTGGGTCAGGTTTATCGACAGGAATGGGCATTAGCTGAAGCGGAAGATATGGGTGAGGTGTTAAGCACATCTGCTACCGAGTCATCACCTGCTGCAAGCTGTAATGGTGATTGTTTGCAAACCCGTGACTTTACTCCGATTGAGCCTGGGGTTAATGAAAATAAATTTTATGCACCGGGCATTGGTGTAATCGTTGCCTTTGATCTTGAAGAGCCAGACGTTCGGGAAGAGCTGGTGGAATATCATTATTAACGTTTCATGTTAAACTGATCTCGTAAGAGACTAGCGCAAGACTCCTTTTTTAAACTGTCGCTAGATTGGCCAGTGGAAGTTAACTTCACTGGCCTGTTTTTGTTTTACAGACAACTAAGATTTAATAAAAAAATAAAAAATCCAATGTCTACGTTCGATATAAAAAATAAACTTATCTTATTACTGGCTTTGATGTTTCTAACATCATTTTCCGTTTATGCAGAAGAAGCCGAAGAAGACAGGCGCCGTTACAGAACATTAGAAGAACGGCGTGATGCGGGTAAAAAACATCAACTTACCGAGTGGTTAGAAGTGTCCCCCCTTTTCGAACTGGAGTATAACAAACAACGTTTAATTCCACTGGATGCCCTCGACAATGAAACCTCGATTAGTGAAACCCATAAAACCTTACAGCTTGAAATTATTGTTGATCCAGCCGAGTGGGTAAATTTTGAAATTGTCTATGAATACGATGATTTACTAGATGAATTAATTCTAGATGAAGCCGTTGCTGAATTTGAAGCAGGTGACTTTAAGTTCGAAGTGGGCCGATTCACCGTGCCCTTTGGTGAATATTACAGCCGGTTTGTAACCGGCCCCTTGCTCGAATTCGGTGAAACTGATGCCCGTTCCCTGGTATTCGCATGGGAACCGGATGATGAGCTTGAAGCGGCGGTGTTTATTTTAAAAAGTCGTGTAGAAAAAACCGGGGAGACGGATGATTCACTGGATTGGGGATTGAGTCTTAATGTTTCATTCACTGATGATATTGTCGCGGGTATAAGTTATATATCAGATCTATCAGAGTCAGATGAAAAACTGCTTGATGATGTGATTTTCTATCAGCAGCCGGTAGATGCCATGTCAGCTTATATAAATATCGAAATTGGTAATTATGATATCAGTTTGGAAATGGTTCAGGCACTTGATCATTTCGCTGAGCTTGATGTTGAGTCAGACCGACCTGGTGCCTGGAATATTGAGTTTGGAATTTATCCCGAAGGCGGTTTTGAATATGCCCTGAGAATTGAAGGCAGTGATGAACTTGAGGATGAAGCCGAATTACAGGCTGGTTTGGGAGTGACCTGGCATCTTCATGAGAATGTGTATCTAACCGTCGAATACCTGAAAGGAAAATATAAAAAAGGTTTTGTAGAAAATGACCTGGAGCAGGTCATTGATTATCAAAACCAGTTTGCATCACAGCTTGTTATTTCTTTTTAGTCGAAATCGAAATCCAGATGTAGTAGTCGGTCTTCCCCGAAACAGGTTTTCATAAAACTTTACCTCTGTGGCATTTTTTTAATGACCTCATTCTAGCTAAAATGAGCCAATTTCTTTTGTTGGTGTTATGATCCATACTACAGAAAATGATAATGAGGGATTAATGTGGCTAAAATAAGAGTCATGCTGGTAGATGACCATGATTTAATTCGGTATGGGTTAAGGCGCTTGCTCGAAGACCAAACAGGTATTGAAGTGGTAGATGAGGCAAACAGTGGTGAACTGGCACTGGAAAAAGTTCGTCAGATAAAACCAGATGTCATTTTAATGGATATTAATATGCCGGGAATCGGTGGTTTTGAAGCCACCTCCCGTCTCAGCAAAACTCACCCAGAATCTAAAGTTATTGTGCTTACGGTGCACAGTGAAGGTCCGCTTCCAAAACGTTTACTTGAGGCGGGTGCGGTTGGTTATTTAACCAAGGGTTGTCCGGTTGAAGAGATGGTGGAAGCCATTCAAAAAGTTAACGCAGGGCAGCGTTATATTGCGCCAACCATTGCCCAGCAATTAGCGCTTTCCATGTTACCCGGGGAGGAATGTTTAATTGATGTTCTATCACAACGTGAGTTGCAGGTGCTAATTATGATTAGTCAGGGGATGCGGACTAATACCATTTCTGAGCAGCTTTCCCTGAGCCCAAAAACCATCAGCACCTATCGTAAACGACTACATGAAAAACTCGATGTTTCGAACGATGTGGAAATGATGCATCTCGCGATTAAGCATGGTTTGCTTGAAGCTGAATAATAATAAATTCAAAGGCTTAGCTGGTTTATTAAAAGTAATTAATGTTAGTTGTGCGACCGTACCCGATGTTTTTTGCTGAAATCAGGGTGTTTTTTAAGTGATATAAGATTTTTTCATCAGGTCTTTACTATAATGGATAGTCTTTTTATATATAAAACAACAGTTTATATAGTCTAGTTAATGTTAAATGAAATGTATGGTTTGGCTGTTTTTTGTTGTTATTTTGAGTCAATATTTACCCCGTGGAACATTTATTAACAAGCGCTTTGTCTTTAGTGGCTACGAATTAAACCCACTAGATCAGTTTGTCATCAGATCTTATTTCAACATCATATCGTAAGCACCATCCCGGTCAGCAGGTGGTGGCGGGACTAGTATTGGTTACCTGTTTATTCTGTTATCAGGGATAAATTTGTTGCTTGTGAGAAGAAGGCTAAAATAAAAAAGTGTTTCGACATACCTGCGATGGCACATTACTGTCCAGAATAATATTAAGTATTTTGCATACGATCAGATAAACTAAAACAATAGAACAAACTTCGTCATCCCCGAATGCTTGTGTCGGGGATCCAGTGTCTTCAGGCAACTTAAGGTCACTAGATTCCCGACACAAGCATTCGGGAATGACGAATATAATAATACTGGAAGTAGTGTGCGAAGGCAGGTATCCAGTGTCTGAGGATACTTCAATACTGCAAGTCATATAAATCCCTGTTAACCAACATCCCTGTTATGGTTAAATAAAGCATGTCTAAATCGTTACCAGAAAACCCTTCAGCAAACTCGCCTGAAATATCCACAACAGCTTTTGACTCAGCACATTTTCTTAAACATGTTTCGAATCGTGCGGGTGTGTATCGTATGTATGATGCGCAACAAAATTTGCTTTATGTGGGTAAAGCCAAAAACCTGAAAAAACGACTCTCAAGCTATTTCAGAAAAACCGGCTTATCAATTAAAACCCAGGCACTGGTCAGTAAAATTCAACAAATTGAAGTCACCATTACTCACACGGAAAGTGAAGCCCTGTTACTTGAATCAAACTTAATAAAACAGAGTCAGCCACCTTATAATATTTTGCTGCGCGATGATAAATCCTACCCCTATATTTTCGTATCAAATCTAGATGCCTATCCACAAATTGTGGTTCACCGTGGCGCGAAACGAAAAAAGGGGAAATACCTGGGGCCATTTCCCAGCGCCGGAGCGGTGCGCGAAAGCCTGCAATTTATTCATAAACTATTCAAAATTCGCACCTGTGAAGACAGTTATTTTAATAACCGTTCACGTCCCTGTTTGCAATATCAGATTAAACGTTGCACCGCGCCCTGCATGGGCTATATCAGTGAGAAACGCTACCAGGCGGATATTGATCATGCGTTAATGTTTCTTGAGGGTAAAAGCACCCAGTTAATAAAAGACCTGGTCGAGCAAATGGAAAGCGCTGCAGAAAAACTGGATTTCGAGAAGGCAGCTACTAATCGCGACCAGATACGCATGCTGCAAAAAGTGGTGGAGAAACAGTATATATCCGGTGATGACAGGGACGTGGATATTGTCGCCTGTTACTGTAATGGGCCCCAGGCCTGTGTGCAGGTATTTTTTATTCGTGAAGGGCGCAACCTGGGTAACCGAAGTTATTTTCCAAAGTTACCAGAATCCCTGTCTGAAACCGAAGTGCTCTCCAATTTTGTGTCTCAATACTATTTGCAACAACAGGGGGCACAACAGCAAACCAGTGAAATTATTTTGAGCCATTCACTGGAAGATGTGGATGTGATGCAACAGGCCATAAGCGAGCATGTGGGGCATAAAATTCGTTTAAGCCATCAGGTGAGAGCAGACCGGGCACGCTGGGTGACCATGGCCCTGAATAATGCACAAACCGCACTTAAGGCCAGAATGAATTCACGCACGGGCACCTTAAAACGCTTTGAAGCCTTGCAACAGGTGTTACAGCTGGATGAGTTACCAACCCGCCTGGAATGCTTCGATATCAGTCATACCATGGGTGAGGCCACGGTGGCATCCTGTGTGGTGTTCACATTAGAAGGTGCCTATAAACAGGATTACCGGCGCTTCAATATTGAAGGTATTGAGCCCGGAGATGATTACGCGGCCATGCGCCAGGCCCTGCAACGAAGATATACCAGCCTGAAGAAAGCCAAAGACAATGATGCCAAAATGCCCGACATTCTTTTTATAGACGGGGGTAAAGGCCAGCTGCGCCAGGCGGTGGAGGTGATGGACCAGCTACAGATTGATGAAGTGTTGCTAATCGGTGTCGCCAAAGGTGAGGGGCGTAAAGCCGGGCTGGAAAAACTGGTGTTCAGCGATGGCAGGGAAGAGCTTTATTTGCCCGAAGATTCCATCGCCTTTCATCTCATCTTAAATGTGCGTGATGAAGCCCACCGCTTTGCCATAAGTGGCCACAGGGCAAAAAGGGAAAAAGCCCGCAGAACATCGCCATTGGAAGCAATTCCGGGTTTGGGCCCGAAACGTCGTCAAAACCTGATAAAACACTACGGGGGGTTGCAGGGTGTGAAGCAGGCCGGGGTAGAAGATTTAACAAAAGTGCCGGGTATCAGTAGAAATTTAGCGCAGATCATTTATGATGTGCTGCGGTCTGAATAGACATTTATAATCCAGTGACTTTGAACGAATAACAATTGAATGAAACTAAATATACCCAACAGCCTGACATTAATACGTATAGCGTTTATTCCACTAATCGTCGTTTTGTTTTTATTGCCAGAAGAGTCATATCACTGGGCAAGACCCGCATCCGCCTGGATATATGGACTGGCCTGCGTAACCGACTGGTTTGACGGTTACTTTGCAAGAAAATTAGGCCAATCTTCAGACTTCGGTGCCTTTATGGACCCGGTAGCGGACAAGTTAATCGTCTCCGTAGCCATGATATTACTGGTATGGGCTCATGATGACCTGATTATATTAATAGGTGCTACCATTATCATCGGTCGTGAAATCGTCATCTCCGCACTAAGGGAATGGATGGCCAAAAAAGGTAAATCAGATGCGGTAAAGGTCTCTAAACTGGGCAAATACAAAACCTTTGCACAAATGTTCGCCCTGGGCTTTCTAATGCACAGAGATGACTGGTTAGGCATGCACGTTCATGAAACCGGCCTGGTGTTACTGATATTAGCCTCAGTGCTAACCATTGCATCGATGATTGATTATATGAGAGCTGGCTTGAGCGAAGTAAGAAACTAGAACCTGTATTCATTCAAGCCCCGCAGATTTATCTAAACAAAAAAGAATCCCGTCATCCCAGCATGCTTCAATCCCGTCATCCCAGCATGCCTGTGGTTGGGATCCAGTGACTTTACAGAACATAAAGCCCATCAATCACCACTAAAACCAGTCAATCGATTTAAAAATAACCCCGAACACCCCCGTAAAACAAGCACACATCTTGCCACCCACTATGTCACTGAAAAATATTACAATTAAATTAAAATAGCACTTGACCAAAAGGCTGTGATCTCTATAATAGCGCCCTCTGTTGAGGCAAT
>Ga0316207_10003441_pt1 | contig 14689 bp, 17 predicted proteins | sample 6weekpyrite_MG_FD_204943 | JGI IMG/M metagenome (GOLD analysis project Ga0316207, IMG submission 204943) | Microbial mat bacterial communities from mineral coupon in-situ incubated in ocean water Damariscotta River, Maine, United States -... | ecosystem: Environmental > Aquatic > Marine >... | reverse complement strand
GCCATCAAGAGTTTTACGGAGTCAGCATACTCAGTGTCAGTGCTTAGTGGTGTTGCAGCAGGGTAAAATGATGAAGTATTCATTCACGCCGAGGCGTATACACCTGTCCCCAGCTATAAGACTTAACACTAAATAATTTTTTATCTTTCACCTTGCGCATGGCCGGCGCATTATTTGGTAACCATAACCTTACATTGGCTTTCAGATTGTCAGGATTGCTTTGACTAAATGCATCAGGGTTAAGCTCAACGATTTGATAAAGTAATTTTTCGCGCAAACCCGGGTTATCAGGTAATAATTGCTTTACAATGTCACCCAGCGTTTCACCTGGGGTGACATCCCAGTAATTCTGGCTAATAGAATAAACTTCAACTCGCTTTGCCGGGTTAGCAAAGCTGCTTGAAATTAGCAATCCGCTAAAAATAACGCTGAGTAATAAAACTGTACATTTCTTCATACTGAATATTATAGACAATAAAAAGCATCAAATACGATAGTGCGTTTACTAAACATAAAAAAATTAAAGTTTTTACATTGCGACTCTGTTGACTTGCAGGTAAGAACAAGTGAAGTTGCTGGTTTAAGTGGAGCTTCGGGTTCTGGAAAATCTCTATTTCTCAGAGCGCTTGCTGATCTGGAGGAGCACGATGGTGAAATTATTCTGGATGAGCTTAATCAGCAAAGTATTGCAGCCCATCTATGGAGGCAGAAAGTAGCACTGTTGTCTGCGGAAACCAGCTGGTGGTTTGATACGGTTGAAGAACACTTTGATGAGCTATCAGAAAGCAACATGGATGACCTGGAATTTTTAAATCATGGGTTTTCAAGTCTGGGTTTTTCTGAAGATGTTATGCAATGGAGTATTGCAAGATTATCAAGCGGTGAAAAACAACGCCTGGGTCTGTTGCGATTATTACAAAATAAACCAGACGTTTTATTGCTGGATGAACCAACAGCTAATCTGGACAAACACAACACGCAGTTGTTTGAAGCATTTGTGTTGCAATATTTAAAAGATAAATCAGCATGTGCGATATGGGTTGGCCATGACCATGAGCAATTGCAAAGAATTTCTACCAAGCGTTATGAAATAGTTAAGGGGCAGCTAAAAAATGTTAGTTGAGCTTAGTTCTTTCGATTTGTCCCTGGCAGCGACACTGGTTGTATTGCTGGGTGCGCTTACTGCATATATGCAGTTGGGAATTACAAAACAGCTATATATAGCCGCAGCTCGTACAACAGTGCAGTTATTGTTAATTGGTCTGGTATTGAAAAGCCTGTTTGCCAGTACTTCAATGGCTTTTATTTTGTTAATTTCTTTAATAATGATTTCTGTCGCCGGCTGGGAAATACTGTCTCGTCAAACACGAAAGTTGAAAGGCTGGTGGGGATTTGGAATTAGCACAGGTTCATTATTTGTTTCTTCTTTTATAATTACACTGCTTTGTCTGATAACTGTTATTCAGGCAGACCCCTGGTATTCACCGCAGTATGCGATCCCTCTGTTAGGCATGTTACTGGGCAATACCATGACAGGTATTGCATTAGGTATGGATCGTTTAATACAAAATGCATGGCAACAACGTCCGGTGATTGAACAACGACTGATGCTTGGCCAAACCGCAGATGAATCAATTTCAGACATACGACGAGAGGCAATGCGTGCCGGTATGATACCCATTATAAATTCTATGGCGGCTGCAGGTCTGGTAAGTTTACCAGGCATGATGACCGGACAAATTCTAGCGGGTGCAGCACCTGTTGAAGCGGTAAAGTATCAGATATTAATCATGTTTATGATAACTGCAGGTACAGGACTCGGAGTAATATCTGTTTTATGGTTAATATCAAAACGGTTGTTTGATGAGCGAGAGCGGTTATGTTTTAAACGTCTTTTGAAAGATACAAATAGTCGACACAAATAAACACTCACACATTATTTATAATGAATAAATGTGCTAGTTAAACACCTTGAGTTTATTGCCTGTTAAAGGTATTTAAGTTGTTGCCAGGTAAAGCCTTTTTACATGTCGTTCAAGTAAGCCTTGGCCTCTTCTCCCGGGTCAGGCAAACCTGCAATACGCCAGGCATTAAAGCATGAACCAAACAGGTCATGTACCCACTTTTCACTTTTATGATTTGCGCTGCAAATATTGTGTATTGCAGGCGCGACACCAAACCTGTCATAGTGTGCTCGTATTGCATCAATGACTTTCCAGTGTTCGGAACTTAATATATCAATGCCTAGATCGTGAGCCATGATAAGTGCTACTTCTCGACTCCAGTTTAGCGGATTTCTAAGCAGACCATATTCATCAACTTCTATATCGGTTAGATACCTGATTGCCGTGTTCATTATTTTCTCCTTTGTAATGCAGTTATTAAAACCGTGGGGAGTAAACACAAACTGATATAAAGGTGCTAACTTAATAATCAGTACCCATACTGTTATTATGCGCCAATATGGCTTGTTTACCAGTGAGTTTTGTCAGAAACTATCTGGACTATTTTTATGAGATAACGATATGAACAATGACTCCTATGATGATATGTTGGCTGAAGTTCAGGCTTTTCATGATAAACACGATTTTAAAAACACGGGTGGTGAAGAGTTAATGTATCGAATTGCTTTAATGGCAGAAGAGCTGGGAGAGATTTCCGCCTGTGCTAGTAAAGGTAAATCGGTTGAAGAATTGTCAGAAGAGTGCGCCGATTTAATGATCTTATTAATGGGCACTGCCATATCCCAGAATTTTGACCTGAAACAGGCTTTCTGGCAAAAAATGAGCAAAATAATGAAACGTCAATCAAAAATGATTAACGGTCGCATCAGGGTATCTGAGTTTAGAGATTAACTATGAATTAACTGGGCTCTTTTAATGTCTGGCTTAACATCTTTTGTTCACGAATATACATTAAAAGCTCACCTTCCATCTCGTGTTTGGTTACAAAGGGGCCTTGTTGTTTGCCGCCTCGGGTTTCAAAAAACCACACACCATTAGCGCAAAAATAACGTTCATTTCGAAATGGAATATTACTACTTTCACCTGCTCTGTGTTGCTGCATTAGCTACCTCATTATTATCATCATTTAAATACATAATTGAGCCAGAAATAAATGGCTCAACTTAAGCATAATTCAGAAATAGCCTATTTCAATTATAATATGAATGGACTCGACGAGCGGTATGACTCGTTTATGGCAGAGTATTTTTTAAGTTATTGATTTATACGTAAAAGCAGGGTTATAAAAAGCTTATATGATATTGCCGAATAAATTAGTTTTGTTGATCCATCTGTTCATGTAAGTGAATGAACTCATTAAGATCTGCCTGCATGGCAAGTTCATTGTCATAAGGGCCTTTTTGTCCACCCCCTCGAAGTTCAAAATACCACTGGCCGTTAATTTCATATCCACGACTAGTTCGTTGTGTATGGTCTGGTCGAGTGTAGGTTTTTTCGTTGTTTCGATTTTGTGACATTTTAGTTACCTGTATATAAAGTGTTTAGAATGATAGGCAATTAAAGTTTTAAGTTAAAAAGTCGTCATTATTTATAAATAGAACCTGATAATTCACGTGACTCACTACAGGCCCTATTAGTTATCAAGAAAAATAAAACGTGGTTTAACCAGGTTTTCGTAGTCTTTATAATTCATCTTAATGGCTTCTAAATGTGAGCCAGCATTAAAAGCAATAGTGTCATCTTCAGACAGGCTTTCAGCAATATAAACATCCATATCATATAAACATCCAAACGGCGGCATAGCACCTACTTCACAGTCTTTAAAGCGTGGCGTGAAATCCGATTCATTGGCAAGTTTTATATTATCAGTATCTAAAGTTTGCTTTAATATATCTAGCTTAACTTTATAATTAGCAGGTACAACCGCCATGGCTAACTCGCCATCGACATCAATAATAACGGTTTTTGCCAGTTCACGGCTGGGAATGTGAGCGCTTTTCGCAACCTCGACTGCGGTAAACGCCATTGAATGCATTATAGATACATACTTAATATCATTTTCATCAAGAAACGTTTTTAATAATTGTGAAGGCATAATTTTTTCCTGAATATTTATTCACAAGAACTTAAATAGCTTTTGAAAACCGTTGATTAGATTGTTTGTCATTTAAGTAACGATCAAAAACCATGCAAACATTACGTATTAGCAGCCGTCCTTTAGAAGTGACCTTGATAGATTGCCTGTTTAGCTCTATCAATCCGTCTTCACGCATAACTTCTAATCGACTTATTTCAGTAGCAAAATATTTGTTAAAATCTACACTAAATTTAGACTCAATATCAACAAAATTCAAATTAAAATGACAAATGAGCTGCATAATGACCGCTCGTCGTAATAAGTCATCATGGTCTATTTCAACACCTCTAAAAACCGCGAGTTGACCAGAGCCAATTAATTGCTGATACTCGTCCAGCGTTTTAACATTTTGAGAAAAACTATTATCGATTGTCCCGATAGATGTAATACCCATTCCCACTAGATCGCAGTCTGCATGAGTAGCGTAACCCTGAAAATTTCGATAGAGCTTACCCTGCTCTTGGGCAATGCTTAGTTCGTCATCGGGTTTTGCAAAATGATCCATGCCGATATAAACATAACCAGCATTAATAAGTTGCTCGATGCTTTGTTTTAAAATATTTAATTTAACTTCAGGTGACGGCATATCGTCTTCGTTGATGCGCCGCTGTGGTTTGAACAAAGTAGGCATATGAGCATAATTGAACAGAGAAATTCTATCCGGACTGATATCAATAATACGCTTTAAAGTCGAAGAAAAGCTGCTCTCGGTTTGTAGCGGCAGTCCGTATATAAGATCAGTGCTAATGGATTTAAAGCCGAATTCCCGCGCGCTGTTTAAGGCATTTAATGTTTGTTCCTCAGACTGAATTCGGTTCACAGCTTTCTGTACAGAAGGTTCGAAATCCTGAACCCCTAAACTCATTCTATTAAAACCTATTTCACGTAGTAGTTTAATGCTGTCACGGGTCACTTCGCGCGGATCAATCTCTATAGAGTATTCACCACTATCATCGTCATATAAGTTGAAATGTTTGCGAGTTACCTGCATGAGTTCAGCCATTTGTTGATGGCTTATGAAGGTTGGTGTACCGCCACCCCAGTGCAGCTGATTTACTTTTCGTGAAGAATCAAATAGCTGCCCCTGCATAGCTATTTCTTTATGTAATAAATTTAGATAAGGATCGGCCTTGCTACGATCTTTTGTTATTACTTTATTACAGGCGCAGTAGTAGCAGATAGTGTCACAAAATGGTAAATGAAAATACAGTGATAAGTCACGTCCTGATAGATTTGATTTAGCAGCCTGAGCGCGATAATCAGAGGCAGTAAAATCAGGAGTAAATTGAACTGCCGTAGGGTAAGAAGTATATCTGGGACCTGCTATATCGTATTTTTCTATTAAATGGGTATCGAACTCAATATTTGCCATATCTGTATTATCCCTGGGGGAGGTAGTGCCGTTTCCGAGGCTTTATCATAACTTCAATTTATAGCCATTTTATTGATCTAAAACAGCTACGTCTTAAGTCGTAGGCGCTATGCAGTCAGCTGAAGTGGCCGAGACGGGCAGTTGCTGTGTACGATAACTTGCATACTAGGTGTAACTTATTGAATTTGATGTAAAATAAGAAGATTTAAGCTTAAATCCTGTGGTGCTTTGTTATTTAGCATACGCCATATTACTAACCAGATAAGCATTATTGAAATAGATAAATGAATATAAAAAAATTAATAGCGTTAAATTTAACGCTTTTACTACTGATTTCTACAAAAGTTATAGCAGATAATACGACATGGAAACCCAGTGACACAGAGTTTGACTGGGTTCAGTTGACCTCAGGTGAATGGCTTAAGGGCGAGATTAAATCTATGTATAACGAAAGTGTAGAATTTGATAGTGATAAACTCGATATGTTAAGCATAGATCTGGAAGACGTTAAGTATTTACAAAGTTTTTTACCAACTCGGGTCAATATTGAGCATGTTGGTGAAGTAACAGGTGTTTTAAATATATCCAAAGATCAGGTCACTGTTACTGACGGTGAAGCAGTTAAACAATACGATATAATTGAGCTCGTCTCATTTACGCCTTCGGGAGACCGGGAAATAGATTTATGGACGATTAAATTCAACCTGGGTATAGATTTAAGAAAAGGTAATACAGAGCAAATAGATTTTACTTCCGGTTTAAATGCAAAAAGACGCACATCAAAATCAAGACTTAGTGTGGATTATTTAGGAAATATTTCTAAAACTGATGCGGTGAGTGATGTGCTTGAAGAAACGGTTAATAACCATCGATTAAATACCAGTCTGGACAAATACGTAACTCGAAATTTTTTCTACACGCCGTTGTTCGCAGAATATTATAAGGATTCATTTCAGAACATTGATAAACGTTTAACATTAGGTATAGGTATAGGTTATACGATTATTGACACATCCAAAACTGAATGGAACATATCTGGTGGTCCTTCGTATTTATCTACAGATTACTTATCTGTACAACCGGGTGAGGACCTTAATGTCAAATCAGGCTCACTGGCATTAGCAACTAATTACGAAATAGAAATTAATAGTAAACTGGATTTTATATATAAATATAATATTCAGGCTTCAGGCCAAGAGTCTGGAGGTTACACGCATCACATGGTCGCGACTATAGAAAACGAGTTATCGAACGAATTTGATATTGATATATCGCTTATCTGGGACAGGATTAATTCACCGACGGTTGATGATCAGGGTGAAATACCTGAAAAAGATGATTTGAGATTTATACTGGGTATCAGCTATAGCTATTAACGATGGCTATTAACGATAGCTATTAACTAAGCGCTTAGAGTTTGTATAAAAACTAGTTTTGTATTACAACAAATAAAAAATTATAAAAAATAGAGAGATAAAATGCCGGTAATAAAGTGGTATAACAGAATGAGTCCGTTTCAGCGGGTAATTATAGCTTTAATTGCAGGTATATCTGCGGGAATATTTGTCGGTGAACTGGCCGGTAATCTTGAAATTGTTGGTAATGCATACATACGTTTATTACAAATGACTGTTTTGCCATATGTGCTTGTTTCTATAATTGGTGGCCTGGGTAAACTCGACAGTGATATGGCGGCAAGTATCGGTGTTAGAGCTATAAAAGTAATATTAGTAATGTGGCTATCCGTAATGTTAACGCTTCTGTTGTTGCCATTGGCATATCCAGACTGGGAAACCTCTGGGTTCTTTAGTACAAGCCTTGTTACTGAATCTGTAAAATTTAATTTTCTTGATTTATATATCCCCTCAAATATATTTTCCTCTTTATCGAATACTATTGTTCCAGCTGTTGTTTTGTTTTCATTGTTAACAGGTGTTGCATTAATCAATGTTAAAAATAAAGAAACCTTACTAACATTGACTGCAAATATCGGTGACAGTCTAATGGGTGTTGCATCTTTTGTAGCTAAACTTGCCCCATTAGGTATTTTTGCTATTTCTGCAGCTGCAGCCGGAACACTACAGGTTGAGGAACTGGGCCGCCTTCAGGTTTTTCTGTGGGTTTATCTAATGGCAGCAGCACTACTGGCATTTGTTCTCTTGCCCCTGATAGTTCATCTTGCAACGCCATTTACCTATCGCGAAGTATACTCAATCGCCGGTGAGGCAATGGTAACCGCTCTGGCAACGGGCACAGTGCTGGTTGTATTACCAATGATTGTAGAGCGCTGTAAAGAATTGCTTGTTGCTCATAAAATGGATTGTGAAGAAACTCGATCCACAGTAGATGTGTTAGTGCCAACCGCATACAGTTTTCCAAGCACAGGTACATTGCTTGGCTTAGGGTTTATATTATTTTCAGCCTGGTATGTTGGCTCACCGTTAGGTGTTGATCAGTATCCTTCATATGTAGTGATGGGTGCATTAACTGCTTTCGGAAGTATGGCTGTAGCGATTCCATTTTTACTCGATTTTTTTGGCCTTCCCGCAGATCAGTTTCAGCTTTATTTATTAGGTAGCGTTGTAACTGCGCGCTTCGCAACAGGTCTGGCGGCATTACATGGTTTTGTTGTAACGTTGTTAGTTGCATCTGCCGTATTAAAGCATCTTAAATGGCATCGAATGATGCAGGCAATAGGTATTCATTTAGGAATTACTTTTGCAGTAATGGTAACAGCCGGTATGACACTGGCATATATTATACCGTATGAATACACCGGTGTAAGAACGTTCGAATCAATGAAGTTGATGGGAAAACCTGCTGAAGTTGTTAAGTATAAAGAAATGATTGCGCTAAATGAAGTTGATCAGCAGCGTCCACGAATGGATGTGATTCGTGAACGGGGTTCAATTAAAGCCGCTTATTACATAGATGCATTACCTTACGCTTTTAGAAATGACGAAAATAAAGTAGTTGGCTTTGAAATGGAAATGCTACATGAGTTAGCTAATGATCTAAATATTAAAATAGAATTAGTCCGCCTGGATAGTAATGAAAATGAAGCAGAATTATTATCTAATGGAAGTCTGGATATTTCTATTGGCGGAAAAGCAATAACACCATTGCGGGCATTAGATTTAGGTTTTAGTGATTCATATACACATCATACTGCGGGACTGGTTTTAAAAGATGCAAGACGAGATGAATTTTCTGATGTTGAATATATAAAAACGATGGAAGAAATAAATCTGGGAGTGTTATCAAATAGTTATTATAAAAAGCTAATTCAGGAAAATTTTCCTGATGCCAGCTTAACTAATATTGATAGTACAAGAATGTATTTTAAAGGAAAGTATAAAGACGTTGATGCATTTGTATATTCAACAGAATCGGGGTCAGCATGGTCAATGCTATATCCAGAATATACGGCTATAGTTCCAAAAGGCTTTAAGTTAAAAGTGCCCGTTGGTTTTCCTTTACCCAAAGGTAAGGTCGCCTATGCACAGTTTATAAATACCTGGCTTGAGCTTAAAAAAGATAATGGTTTCCAGGCGCAGGTTTATGATTACTGGATATTAGGCAAAAACCCTAAATCAATAAAGCCGCGCTGGTCGGTTATGAAAGATGTTTTTGGCTGGCATTTTTTTTAACAGACTTTAATTAAATTAAATCACAGTTTGCGACTGTTGAAGACTGAACCACCACTCATAAATTCAAAATAAATTAAAAATAGATTTATGAGTGGTAATCTTTTACGTAAGCTGCCGTATGGTTTTTTACAGTTTCGTTGTAAACCTTCTGCAATGAGGGTAATACAACTTTATCTGCTTCACCTGTAAGCTCGTTCATAAAAACTTTTTTAGCTTCGGTTGCTAATACAAGAGCATCATCATAAAGGCCATGGCAGTGTGCAGCTAAATAACCTTTACCATAAAAAATATCATTTTCAGCAGCGGTGACATCTATTCCATTTACTGACATGTTTTTAAGAGCCGTCAGCCAGGAGTTTATAACAGGTCGCCATTTTTCACTTTTAACTGAAGTGGTTCCAAGGTTAAGTACCGGTAGGTCCTTGCGTTCATGGCGGCGATAATTGTAAGAATGATTATCATAGACAATGCATTGACCAAAGTCTTTGATCAAAGCTTCCACTATGGCTGAGACGATGCGATAAAACTGTGCATGTTTAGCTTTGCTTATAGCGATTGCTTCATCGCTTAGCGGAGACTTCCATACATCTTTTCCCCATGCTGTTTCATATACGCAGTTTTGAGTATTTCTATTTAAATCATATTCATAGCGAGAATCGTGAGCTATGATTGTAATAGGCTGTTTTTCAATAAAACTTCCAGTATAGGGGTCTTCTTCATAATAGCGCTCCGCTTCAGTGAGTAGACAATTATCAATCAGCTCAGAACGTAAGTTGCTGCCATTGTGTATGGCGGCACTTAATGCAGGTTCATACTTTTCAATTTTAAGGGTGAAACCACCACCATCAATAGTTGCGGTAAAAGTTTCACGATTATTGATTTTTTTTATAATAGTGTCTTCAGGCAGTGTCGTCATGGCGAGTCCTTTGTAACAACTTGTATCTTAAAAGAGAAATAAATGTATTTTTAATGTAAATCAAATCGCCTGTCAACTAATGAGCGATTCAACTAATCTTTCAATATCTTCTTCTGTATGATCAGCTCTTAAAGTAATACGTAAACGGGACGTATTGTCTGGTACAGTGGGCGGACGAATTGCAGCAATATGAAAACCCTTATCAAACATTTTCTGGCTAATATCGGTAGCTTTTTTTGAATCACCAATAATAACAGGTTGTATAGCTGTGTTTGATTCAGGTAAGTTTAAATCGGTTTGCTGTATTAAACTTTTGAAAAACTGAATATTATTAGTTAAAGATAACTGGCGCCAGTTGTCTTTAACGAGTAGTTTTAGACTGGTTCGCGTAGCCTCTGCAACAGATGCAGGCATGGCTGTAGTGTAAATATAACAACGTGCAGTTTGTATCAGGGTTTCAATTAAATCGTCAGAGCCGGCAATAAAAGCTCCGGCCGTGCCCAGAGCTTTGCCCAGTGTTGCCATATAAATAGATACATCATCAGTTGAAATATTCTGATGGTTTAAAGACCCGCGTCCATGCAGGCCGAGCACACCAAAACCATGGGCATCATCTAACATTAATCGCGCATCATGTGATCGACAATGGATTGCCATTATGCTTATATCTGCTTCATCACCATCCATGCTAAAAACACTATCGGAGCTTACTAATTTTTCACCAGACTTACAGCCTGAAAGTTTGCTGAGTAAACTATTGTAATCTTTATGTAGGTAGCGTTTTAATTGTGCGCCACTAATAGCAGCAGCATCCAGCAACGAAGCATGATTTAATTTGTCTTCAATTAAATTGTCTCCTTTAGAGCATAAACTTTGCGCGACACCTAAATTGGCCATGTAGCCGGTTGAAAATAATAAAGCACGAGGATAACCGGTGAATTCGGCAAGTTCTTCTTCCAGTGCGTGATGGGATTGAGTGTGACCATTGACCAGATGCGCAGCACCGCTACCTACACCAAATTTTTGTGCTGCATTTGTAAAAGAATGAATTACATCGGGATGGTTGGCAAGGCCCAGGTAGTCGTTACTGCAAAAATTTAATACCTGTTTGCCATTAAGAATAATCTCACGACCTTGTGGGCTTTGTAATATTTTACGACTTCGATATAAGCCTTGTTGTTTGCGTTGTTGCAAGTCGTGCTTAAGGTCTTTCATTTTGAATATTTCATCTTAACCTGGTTATGAGTCTGCTGTTAAAATGCGCTGGCACAATTCTGGATAAAAATAGTGCCATCGAAGGTGCGCTTTAAGCAGGTAACATGCTATTGAAAGACAGGCTGCAGGGTGAAGTTTTTATCTGTATTAAGCGTGGCAAGCTTCAGCTTTTATTAGTTCATTCTCTTCAACCGTGCTAGGTTTTATACCCAGTCTTGCAAACAGTGCCATATCATCATTTGTTTCACAGTTTTCAGTGGTGAGTAGTTTGTCACCATAAAAAATAGAATTTGCACCGGCGAAGAAGCACATCGCCTGCATCTCGTCAGTCATTTCATGGCGGCCAGCAGATAGTCTAACCTGTGACTCCGGCATTAAAATTCTGGCTGCTGCAATGCTACGAACAAATTCGATGCTGTCTATTCCGTTTGCGCCAAATAAAGGCGTGCCTTCAATTTGAACTAACATATTAATGGGCACACTTTCCGGGTGCTGTGGCATGTTTGCTAGCTGTTGTAGCATAGATGCGCGGTCAGTTTCATTTTCGCCCATACCCAATATGCCACCACTGCATACATTTATACCTTTATCGCGTACATGCTGTAATGTATCCAGGCGATCCTGAAAGGTGCGTGTAGTAATTACATTGCCATAAAATTCGGGTGAGGTATCCAGATTATGATTATAGTAATCAAGACCGGCATCCTTCAGGCGTTGACTTTGTTGATCTGAGAGCATGCCCAGTGTTACACAGGTTTGCATGCCAACTTCTTTTACAGCCGTAATCATCTCAATGACTTTATCAAGATTTTTATCCGTTGGATTACGCCATGCAGCACCCATGCAAAAACGACTTGAGCCATTAGATTTAGCAATTTTAGCTTTTTCAATTACTTCATCTAGTGGTAATAAGCGTTCTCTTTCTAGCTCTGTGTTGTGTTTGGCGCTTTGTGAGCAATAACCACAATCCTCAGGGCACGCGCCTGTTTTAATACTTAACAGGCTGCTTATTTGAACTTCATTTTGAGCATGAAACTGGCGGTGTAGACTTTGTGCTTCAAATAATAAATCGTTAAAAGGCTTCTGCAGCAGGTCTTTAATTTCCTGAAGAGACCAGTCATGGCGAATTTGGGTGTTAGCTTGAGTCATGGCGTGTAAATCTATATATTACTAGGAGGCGATATAATACCTGATTTACGCCTGAAAAGGGACATATAAGGATATAGGGATATATGAAAAAAATTCTGGATTTTTTCTACCCACCTCGCTGCCAGTTGTGTGGCAGCAGTAATCACCTTGAGTATAAAGGCCAGCTTTGCACGGCTTGTGCGGGTGATATTCATATCAATGATCATGCCTGCGGATTATGCGCAGTACCACTGGCAATTACAGGTGTAACTCCAGGAGCAACTCCAGGAGCAACTCATGGGGCAACTCATGGTGCAACTTCAGGTGCAACTTCAGGTGCAACACATGGGACAACTGTTGAATCATCACAAAAGAACGTTTCTGAAATCTGTATGCAATGTAGCAAAAAGCCACCGGTTTATGATGCTTGCTGGAGCCCATTTGTTTATGCGCAACCACTCGAATGGATGATCCAGCAGTTAAAGTTTAATGCTAAGCTTAACTATGCAAGTTTATTGTCAGACTTAATATCAGCCAATTTGCCTCGTTCTATATATGATGATGCGAGGCCAGATGTCATTATTCCAATGCCACTGCATAACAGGAGGTTAAAGCAGAGAGGGTTTAATCAGTCTCAGTTACTTATTGAGCCCATCGCTAAAGCGTTACAAATTCCATTAGATTTAAAGTCATGCCGACGTATTCTGGATACGCAGCATCAGACGGGTAAAAGTGCGCGTCATCGGCAGCGGAATATAAAGCATGCATTTAAATTTATAAACAGAAAAAATTACAGACATGTAGTCATATTTGATGATGTTGTAACAACCGGCTCAAGCGTATCTGAACTTTGTAGAGAGCTTAAAAAGGACGGAGTATTACGAGTGGATGTGTGGAGTTTGGCACGTGCCGAAAAACTAAACTAACAGAAAGTTATGACGGATAATAAAAAATACAATAAAGATAAACACAGTGCTGCTGACCCTGGAATTGAAGAATGGATGTTTCAGGAAAAAGTGAAAATGTTATATCAAAACCAGACTCAAAGCTGGTTGATATCAATATTGGCATCGGCGATTTTTGCTTATCTTTCATTAGAGTCAGGTAATGGCATAGCGGGTTTTAGCTGGTGGGCCATCTTTGTAACAATCACTTTAGTTCGTACATGGAACACCCGACAATTTTGCCAGGTCATGCAAACTGGCAAAGTTGATAATGTTCAACACTGGTATAACCGATTCTATGTGACAACCGTAATGGCCGGTCTTGGCTGGGGTGTGGGTGGTTTTGTTATCGGTGTTTCTCTGGATGCCTTGTCACAGGTTTTTATATTTATAGTGTTAATAGGTGTAGGCGCCGCAGCAATTCCTTTGCTAGGTGTTATGCAGCGGGTCATGCTTTGTTTTCAGGCGGTATCCACAATACCTTATGCTATTTATATTTCGATAATGCTGGGTGAGCGGGGAACCATTTTATTATATATGTTTATACTTTATGCAATTGGTGTTGTTGCATCAATGCGTCGAATGGACATAAACCTTACTGAAAGTATGAAGTTACAGTATAAAAATTCACAAATGGTAAATACTTTATCAGAGTCCAATCAACAGCTTCAAAATGCAAATGAAAAACTTGAAACGCTTTCCCTGGAAGATGCGTTAACAGGCTTGCATAATCGTCGTTATTTTGAAATGCAGCTAGATTTTGAATGGAAGCGTGAGTCGAGAAATAAAAAAATTCTCACACTAATGGTTATTGATATAGATTATTTCAAACTATATAACGATACCTACGGGCATGCAGAGGGTGACGTCTGTCTTCAAAGTGTTTCACACATTCTGGAATCTTGTTTACACCGCTCAACTGATGTAATTGCTCGCATAGGCGGAGAAGAGTTTGTAGTAATGTTACCTGATATCGATATTGACGGTGCTCTGACGCTGGCTAATCAAATGCAACAGCAATTAAATCATGCCGCATTAGTTCATGCAACTTCACCCCTTGGTGATTATGTGACTGTAAGTATTGGCATAGCATCTGTGTTGCCAGATGAAAGCGTCACTGCATTAGGTTTATTTAAAGCTGCCGATAAGGCTTTGTATAAAGCAAAAACTAAAGGTCGTAATAAAGTGGTTGTTGGTGAAATGGATTTAACTTAAGAATTGTGTGTTTTCGAAAGATAAGGAAAATAGTTTATTTTTATTTTTTATTTTCATTGGTTAGATAGTTTTTCCTGACGCTCTTTCTTTTCTTTTTTAAGTTGACGAAAACGACTTACATCCTGTTTAAATGTTTTAAAGATTTCAT
>Ga0316207_10003440_pt1 | contig 14690 bp, 12 predicted proteins | sample 6weekpyrite_MG_FD_204943 | JGI IMG/M metagenome (GOLD analysis project Ga0316207, IMG submission 204943) | Microbial mat bacterial communities from mineral coupon in-situ incubated in ocean water Damariscotta River, Maine, United States -... | ecosystem: Environmental > Aquatic > Marine >... | reverse complement strand
TATTGCCACGACGACGTCCACCCCGACGGCCACGACGGCGGCTTCTTGGGTTATTTTGCCCTTCATTTGCTTGGCCTTGTTCTGTCGATGTCGCTTTGTTCTCAACAGCAGCTACTTGAGATTTGTCTGCAGCAGCTTGCTTATTTTGTTGCTGTTTATTTCCTTGCTGATTTCCCGCGCCTTTTGGGTTTCGACCTTGATTGCGGTTTTGTTGACCTCGATTTTGCTGATTACGGTTTTGTTGATTTCGACCATTACGATTATTACGACCGCCACGGTTATTTCGTCCACGTGATTGTCTACGGGTTGGTTTGGTTTCTTTCTTAACTTCTTTCGTACCAAATAAGAAATTAAAGAAGCGTTTAATAATACCCGGACTTTGTGGTTTATTCGCAGCTGGCTTTTTCTCCGTCGTACTTAATGCAGGCGCTGGAGCAGTTGGCACAACACCTTTTACCGCAGGCTCTTCAGTGCGAGGTTTATTATCAGAAACAATTAACTCAACTTCTTTTTCTGTTTCATCAGCCATCTGGTAACTAGGCTTGTTGTATTCAGCCTCATTGGCATCTGCTTCACGCACGCGTTGTATTTCAAAACGCGGAGTTTCCATACTTGCGTTTGGCACAATAGTGATGCTCGTACCATGACGATTCTCAATTTCATGGATGATGCTACGTTTTTCGTTAAGTAAGAAGCTAGAAACATCTACCGGTGCTTGAGCAATAAGACGCGATGTTTTTTCTTTCATCGCTTCTTCTTCAAGAATGCGCAAAATAGACAGTGCTAATGACTCTCCACCACGAATACTGCCATGACCTGAACAACGCGGGCAGGTAATTTGACTTGATTCGCCAAGCGATGGACGCAAGCGTTGACGTGACATTTCAAGCAGACCAAACCGAGAAATTCGACCTACCTGTATGCGAGCACGATCTTGTTTTAATGCTTCTTTAATTCGATTTTCAACCGCTCGTTGGTTCTTTGATTGCATCATATCGATGAAATCAATTACAACAAGGCCACCTAGATCACGTAAACGTAATTGACGTGCAATTTCATCTGCCGCTTCAAGGTTAGTATTTAGTGCCGTCGCTTCAATATCACTGCCTTTTGTTGCGCGTGCCGAGTTAATATCAATGGCAACGAGTGCCTCAGTGTGATCAATGACAATTGAACCACCTGACGGCAAATTAACATCGCGCTGAAAGGCAGATTCAATTTGGGTCTCGATTTGATAACGACTAAAAAGTGGAATAGGGTCTTCGTAACGCTTAACCTTGCTTAAATTATGCGGCATAACCAACATAATGAAGTCATGTGCTTTTTTGTAGATTTCCTCATTATCAATGAGAATTTCGGCGATATCTTTACGCAGATAATCACGAATAGCACGAATAATGACATTACTTTCCTGATAAACAAGGAAGGCAGCAGGGCGTTGACTCGATGCTTCTTCAATTGCAGCCCAAAGCTGTAGAAGGTAATCCATATCCCATTGAAGTTCTTCATGACTTTTGCCAACACCGGCTGTGCGCACGATTAAACCCATGCCGTCAGGAATATTTAATGAGGCCATAATGTCTCGGATTTCACTCCGATCGGCACCCTCAATACGACGCGAAACACCACCCGCGCGTGGATTATTAGGCATTAAAACAAGATAGCGACCGGCAAGACTGATAAAGGTTGTGAGTGCAGCACCTTTGTTACCACGTTCTTCTTTTTCAACCTGAACGAGTATTTCTTGACCTTCTTTTAGGACATCGCCAATACGCGCTCGTTTGCCCTGTTCAGGCTCTTTGCTGAAATAACTACGAGAGATTTCTTTCATTGGCAAGAAGCCATGACGTTCTGCACCATAATCAACAAAAGCAGCTTCAAGACTTGGCTCGACGCGGGTTATTTTACCTTTGTAGATATTGGATTTTTTTTGCTCTTTGGCAGGGGTTTCGATATCTAAATCGTAAAGAGACTGGCCATCAACCAGTGCAACACGCAACTCTTCCTGCTGAGTCGCATTTATCAACATTCTTTTCATTTTACTGTAATCCCGTTGTATTACACGGGCATGAGCGTAGAAGTGCTACGCGAATAGTCAGGAGCAAGCCATCTATGGCCAGTCTGGTGCGGAGATCCTGCTGACACGGAGCTGTCTTAGCAGGTGTGTTAGGCATTCGCCTATCTAAAAATTCCTAACTACTCGGTTCATGCACGAGCAGTACTTATTTTATGTATGTCATCGGTATTAACCGATCACCTAAACTTGTTCAATATTATCGCGCTCAATTACCGCACCAGCGTTTCAGGGAGCGCGTGATTATCGAGGAGTGCTAGTTCACCGGCGCGTTAACGCTGCCCGGTAGCATGTCGTTCGATACCTTATAATATAGCAGCCCCAAGCAGGCACATCAATTAATCATTGATAAACCAAGCTTTTATGCCTCTAAACCAGACAAACTGGTATGATCCGCGCCATGAGTAATACAAATAATAGTAGCCATAACAGCGTTCGTTTTGTGGAAATTTCCACAGAACAAGCAGGGCAAAGGATTGATAACTATTTGATAACCTTGCTAAAAGGGGTGCCAAAGAGCCGTATCTACCGTATTTTGCGAAAAGGTGAAGTACGCGTTAATAAAGGCAGGGTTAAGCCAACTTATCGGTTAAAACCACAAGATATGGTGCGTGTTCCACCTATTCGGTTGGAAGACAAGCCAACAGCGGAACGCCCGCCAGACAAGCAGATAGAACGTATCGAGAACGCTATTATTTTTGAGGATAAGGGACTAATTATCATCAATAAGCCAGCTGGACTGGCGGTTCATGGCGGCAGTGGGCTAAGTTTCGGTATTATTGAACTATTGCGCGCTTCGCGACCAACCGCGCCTTACCTTGAATTAGTTCATCGGCTTGATCGAGATACGTCAGGTTGCTTAATGATCGCCAAAAAAAGAAGTTATCTTCGTCACTTGCACGAACAATTACGCACAGATAGGCAAGTACGTAAGCATTACCGTGCCTTACTTTGTGGCCATTGGGACAAAGGAAAACACCATGAAAATGCACCATTATTGAAGGTGACACACAGCTCTGGTGAACGAATCGTCAGAGTTGACGAAGCAGGTAAGGCATCACATACACTGTTTAACAGCATAACGCGGCATAAAGAAGCCAGTTATATGGAGATCGAGCTTTTTACGGGTCGAACTCACCAAATTAGGGTGCATGCAGCGCACTGTGGTCACCCCGTTGCAGGCGATGACAAATATGGTACAAAAGACTGTAATAAATTGCTGCAAAAACGAGGCTTAAATCGATTATTTTTGCATGCTTATCGGCTTGAATTTCAACATCCGAGTACTGGCCAAGACATGGATATCATTGCCCCTTTAGGTACTGAATTAAATTCAGTACTCGATAATTTGTAAGGTTTTACATGAATAAACGATTTGAACTACTCGTTTTTGACTGGGATGGCACGTTAATGGATTCGATTGATCACATTGCCTTCTCGTTAGCCGCAGCTGCCGAAGACGTTAATTTGAAAGATCTCGGCATACTGCGGTACAAAAGCATCATTGGTCTTGGTTTAGCAGAAGCAATGGCCGAGTTATATCCCGATGCTGAACAAGATGAACAAACAGCACTTTGTGAGCGCTATCGTCACCATTTCCTTAACTCAAGAAATCGCTCATCAAATTTGTTCGAAGGTGCGCATGATATGCTCACTAGCCTTAAATCGTCAGGATCGAAAATGGCGATTGCAACTGGCAAAGCGAGAAGAGGGCTTGACAGAGTATTTGATGAAACAGGCTACCACTCAATGTTTCACGCTAGTCGATGTGCCGATGAATCAGGCTCTAAACCCGATCCTAATATGTTGCATGAAATAATGACGGAATTAGAAATATCGCCAGACAAGACACTGATGATCGGTGATTCACGTTATGACATGCAGATGGCCAATAATGCAGGGATTGAATGTGTAGCAGTCAGTTACGGTGTACATGATTGCGCTGACTTACAAGAACACACACCTTTAACATGCTGTAACAATATTGCTGAATTGAGTGATTGGTTACACATGCATATTGAGTAATTCCTGTTATTATCGATAGTCAAATCTTCACCTACGTGAACTAGGAACATAACATGATAGACAATTCAACGGACTCCAATAAAAACGCCAAAGAAAACTGGGAACGTGACACAATTAACGAGCTTGTTTTTGCAGCAGTAAAAGAACAGCGCCGTTCGCGTCGTTGGGCACTTCTATTCCGTGGTTTTATTGCTGTCTATCTCGTTAGTCTGTTAGTGATTTTTCTGGCAGATGAAAAAAACATGTCAACCGAACTAAAAGCACATACTGCACTTATTGATGTTAATGGTGTCATTGCAGCTGACAGTGAAGCGAGTGCCGATAATATCGTTAGTGCCTTACGTAACGCATTCAAAAGCGAAAAGGCCATGGGTGTTATTTTACGTATCAATAGCCCTGGAGGAAGCCCAGTTCAATCCGGTTACATTAATGATGAAATTGTTAGACTCCGCAATAAGTATCCGAACAAACCATTACATGCAGTGATTGTTGATATCTGTGCATCCGGTGGTTATTACATTGCAGCTGCCGCCGATAATATTTATGCAGACAAAGCAAGTCTTGTAGGTTCCATCGGTGTTGTTATGAATGGTTTTGGTTTTACAAAAGCTATGGATAAACTAGGTGTAGAACGACGACTCTTAACCGCTGGTGAGCATAAAGGTTTTCTTGATCCTTTTTCGCCCGTAAATGAGGAGGAGGTTGTTCATACTAAAGGGATGCTCGCGAACATACACAAGCAATTTATTGATGTTGTCAAAAATGGTCGAGGCGATCGTCTGGCTGATGACGATAAGTTATTTAGTGGTTATATTTGGTCAGGTGAGAGAAGTCTTGAGTTAGGGTTAGTTGATGGACTGGGTAGTAGTAGTTTTGTTGCGCGTGAAATAATAGGTGAAGAGAAAATAGTTGATTACACCATTAAACCGACGTTTATCGATAGATTTGCAGACCGTATAGGTACATCAATAGGCGCGGTACTTGCTGAAACATTAGGGGTTCAATCGGAACGCCTCCATTTAAAATAGAACTATAATCGTTGCATGAAAACAGATAACAACTCTATCAACCGAGGATTCTTCCCCCGGCAAATTGCGTATTTATATGAAAATACTCGAGTTGCATTAATCTCTAATGTTTTGCTTGCGACTGTAACAGCTTGGTTTCTTTGGACGTTAGATGTTCACACCAGTCAATATCTTCCTGCGTGGTTGGCATCAATTTATTTTGTTGTCCTTATTAGGATGTTAACGACGTATTTTTACAGGAAAAGCAGCAAAGATCCCAATGCACTTTTATTTTATTATATTGTTTTTATTATTAGTGTAGTTATAACTGGATTGTTGTGGGGAATGACCCCGTGGGTGTTCGCATCAGCGGAACAACCCGAAATCGCTCTTATTTTAGTTTTTATTATTGGTGGTCTAACTTCAGGCGCAACCGCAACAATGAGCGTGTTATCAAAAGTATATTTTTCATACATGCTATCGATAGTTATACCGTCAACTATATGGTTTTATCTACAAGAAGGGGATTTGTACTTCGTCATTGCGCTCATGTTATCTTTTTCTATAGCAGGGTTTATTACGGCGAGCTTAACGTACAAAAAGACGTTGCTTCACTCTTTTGAGCTTACAGAAAGAGTGCTTAAACAAAAACTTCAAGTTGAAAAGGCAAGTAAAGCAAAATCGATTTTTTTATCCAATATGAGTCATGAACTTAGAACACCGCTTAATGCGATTCTTGGTTTTTCCCAGATAATGAGAATGGATAAAGACAATCTCAGCAGTGAGCATCGCAAAAATGTAACTGAAATTTCAAATGCAGGTGATTATTTGCTTTGTTTGATTGATGATTTATTGGAAATATCAGAAATTGATACAAAAAATATTAAACTTAATATTGAAGATTTTGATGTTTCAGTAATTATTAATGAATGTTTGAAATTAATAAAAGCAACATCGGCATTAAAGCTTAATATCATATTTAAATATAATGAAAATGACTGTGCTGGCATTAACGTTTTAATTGATCAGCGCAGAGTCAAGCAAGTTCTATTGAATTTATTGTCTAACGCTTGTAAATATAATAAACAAAATGGAACTGTTACGATAAATTGTGCCGTTGTTGGTGATTATGGGCGTATTTCAATAACTGACACAGGAATAGGGATCCCTTTAGATAAACAAGCGCAATTATTTACTTCCTACGATCGCTTAGGGATGGAGCAAACAACTATACAAGGAACAGGTTTAGGGCTTGTTATTTCTCAACAGCTCTTATCATTAATGAATGCTAAAATTGATTTCGAGAGCGAAGAAGATAAAGGATCAAGATTTTGGATAGATTTGCCTTTAAGTAAGAATAATACTGATTAAATTGCTCGCAGACCTTCTTTTTCCAACATAGCGACTAAACGGATTAGTGGTAACCCCATTAACGTATTAGGATCATCGCCGACCAGTTTTTCAAATAATGTAATACCTAAAGCTTCTGACTTAAAACTACCTGCGCATTTATAAGGTGTTTCTTTTTGTAAGTAATTTTCAATTTGTGAAGCAGTTAATTCCCGAAATACAACATCAAAAGGGACAGATTCGCATTGAACTACATTAGTGTGTGAATTATAAAGACACAAGCCAGTATGGAATCGCACCGTTTTACCTGAGGCATTTGTAAGTTGTTCGAATGCGCGATCATGCGTCATAGGTTTACCAATAATTTCTCCGTCAATGACTGCAACCTGATCAGAACCGATAATAAGGTTGTCTGGATATTCAGAAGCAACTGCACGGGCTTTTTTTTCAGCAAGCCGCACAACCAATTGTGCTGGTGTTTCATTTATTATCTGAGACTCATCTATGTCGGGCGAAGCTGTTTCGAAAGGCACGCCTAATTTATTAAGAATTTCTTTACGGAATGGTGAAGTTGAACCCAATACGAGTCGGCTTGGTTTATTAATAGTCATAAGTTATTTGGTTATTTGATTTCAATTAGTGCTTCATCAGGGTTGACGCTGTCACCCTTGTCAACATGTACAGCCGATATTGTACCTGAAATAGGGGCTTGTACCTCAGTTTCCATTTTCATTGCTTCTGTAATAAGCAATGTGTCACCGGCCTTAACTTCTGCACCAACATCAACAAGTACATCAACAATCGTACCGGGCATTGAGGTGGTGACATCACCAGGTTTCGATGCCTTGGGTCGCTTACTGCCACGATGTGTAGCTTGATTTGCCTCTGAATTATCTGAACCAATGATTACTTCATCAAGTGTTTCAACCAATAATTCTTCTGGTACACCATCAACCGTGACAAAGAATGGACGCTGATTTTGGTGTTTGTGCCCAGTGCCTGTTGTTTTTATGTGATAGGTTTCACCATGCATAGTGACATTAAATTCAACTGGTGCCGCATGAGGTTTATTATCACCGTTAGAAACAGGTTCCAGTGCTTCTGGAACAAGTTCATCAAGTTCACGTTGCTCAAGAAATTCGCGTCCAATTTCAGGAAACATCGCATAACTTAATACATCTTCTTCAGATTTTGCGAGCTCTGCAATGTCACTACGCAACCGTTCCATTTCATTTTTTAATAAATCAGCAGGACGCACATCGATAACAGCTTCGTTGCCAATCGCTTTTCTTCGCACATCTGTGTTGACCGTTCCGGGAGCTTCTCCATAACGGCCTTGCATATAAAGTTTGACTTCATTGGTAATCGTTTTATAACGTTCGCCTGTCGCAACATTCAAGACGGCTTGCGTACCAACGATTTGTGATGTTGGTGTAACGAGGGGAGGGTAACCAAGATCTTCGCGTACTCTCGGTATTTCAGCAAGGACGTCGTTCATTCGTTCAAGCATGCCTTGCTCGCCAAGTTGTGAAGATAGATTTGAAATCATACCACCAGGAACCTGATTCACTTGTACGCGGGTATCGAGTCCTGTCATATCAGATTCAAACTGATGGTATTTCTTACGCACCTCTTTAAAATAAAATCCAATCTCTTGCAGTAACGGGAGATCTAGTTCTGTATCATTCTCAGTACCGTGAAGTGCAGCTACCATCGTTTCTGTTGGCGCATGACTTGAACCACACGAAAAAGTTGATATTGCCGTATCAATGTGACGGCAACCATTTTGGATGGCTGCAAAATGATTCATTGCTGACATGCCAGCAGTATCGTGTGAATGTAGGTGAACAGGGATCGACAAAGCAGTCGTTACTTTTTTAAATAAATCACCAGCAACACTGGGTGTTAATAAACCCGCCATATCCTTAATTGCAACACTATCGCAACCCATTTCTTGTAATTGCTTTGCTTGCTCAACAAACTTTTCAATACTATGAACAGGGCTGATCGTATAACAAATTGTACCTTGCGCATGTTTATTGGCTTTTTTGACAGCATCAATCGATGTTTGTAAATTTCGCAAATCATTCATCGCGTCAAAAATCCGGAAAACATCAATACCATTGTCAGCACTACGCTCAACAAACGCATGCACAACATCGTCCGAATAATGTCGGTAGCCTAATAAATTCTGACCCCGTAATAACATTTGCAAGCGTGTGTTTGGTAGTGCTTCACGAAGTTTACGTAAGCGCTCCCATGGATCTTCTTTTAAAAATCGCAAACAAGCATCGTAGGTTGCACCACCCCATACCTCGAGAGACCAATAACCCGCACGGTCTAATCGTTCACAAATTGGAAGCATGTCTTCGGTGCGCATGCGTGTCGCAATTAACGACTGATGAGCATCACGTAAAATTGTATCTGTAATATGTACCTTACTCATAACGATTTCACTTTTATAATTATCATGATTAAACGCCAAGATGAGCCACAATCGCGGCAGATATCGCAACGGCAAGTTCTCGTGGTGGCCGATGAATAGAGTAATTAATTAGTTCAGGGTGTTCTTCAACAAAACTGGTATCAAATTTTCCGCCACGAAAATCTTTTGATTGTAAAATTTCGAGATAATAGGGAATAGTTGTTTTAACACCGAATACACCCATGTCCTTTAATGCACGTGAACCACGGTCAAGACATTGTTCCCAATCAAGTGCCCATACAATTAGTTTTGCACACATAGAATCGTAATAGGGCGGAATCTCATAACCAGTATAAATGGATGCATCGGTACGTACACCAGGTCCACCTGGTGCAAAGTAACGTGTAATACGACCAAAGGAGGGTAAGAAATCGTTTTTCGGATCTTCTGCATTAATGCGCATCTGCATCGCAAAGCCACGGCGCTGAATATCTTTTTGTGTAAACGATAATTTTTCACCGGCTGCTATGCGTATTTGCTCACGGACAATATCAATACCGGTAATTTGTTCACTAATCGTGTGTTCAACTTGCAGGCGGGTATTCATTTCCATGAAATAGCACTTGTCATCCACTGGATCGAGTAAAAACTCGACAGTACCGGCATTCACATAACCTACCGCTTTTGCCGCGGTCACTGCCAAATGACACATTTCTTGCCGTTTTTCTTCTGTAAGCTGCGGTGAGGGAGCGATTTCAATTAGTTTTTGGTGTCGGCGCTGAATTGAGCAATCTCGTTCAAAAAGATGCACCACATTGCCATGGCTATCACCGAGTATTTGCACCTCAATATGACGAGGATTAACCATACATTTTTCAAGGAAAACCTCGGCTGAACCGAAGAATTTAGTCACCTCGGAAATAACACGGTCATATTGTTGACTCAGATCGTCAGCTGATTCACAGCGACGTATACCGCGACCGCCGCCGCCCGCACTGGCCTTGAGCATGACGGGATAACCAATTTTTTCAGCTAGCTCAAGCGCTTCATCTAATCCAGATAAGCTACCGTCGCTCCCAGGGCTGACTGGCACGCCCGCTTCAATCATCAGTTTACGGGCCTCAGTCTTCACACCCATCGTATGAATAACCTCAGCAGAGGGGCCAATAAACTTTATGTTTCTACGTGAACAAATCTCTGCAAGTTCCGGATTTTCCGACAGAAAACCATAACCGGGATGAAGGGCATCACAGCCAGTTGCGACGGCAAGATTAACGATACGATGTGCATTTAGATAGCCTGAAATGCTATCTGGACCGATATTGTAGGCTTCATCAGCCTTTTTAACATGCAAGCCATGGCGGTCTGGATCGGCATAGATAGCAACCGACTTTATCCCCATTTCAGCACAGGCGCGGACAATACGTACGGCAATTTCACCGCGATTTGCAATGAGCACTTTTCGTATCAAGCTTTCATCTCCTTACAGCTTGCTTATTATTGAGCCTGCCAAAACTATCATTATACTGGCGACAAAAAGGCCAGCAGGCAGGCTTTGCTCGCTAAAGAGTCAATCACTCTACCAAAGTTATGCAGAGAGTCCTATTCCATGTGGTAATCAGTCGCAATATGGGGATTTTTTCTTTGACAACCAGCAGCTTGCGCTATATTATGCGCGCCTTATGAAAGACCGGCTCCCGGAGCATATTGAACCGTTACGGTTGGCACGTAGTCAACGACTCTTAAAAGGTCGTTTACCTTTGTCACGAATGCCGCGACTTGCTGATTCTTTAGAGGATGATGCAGGCGAGATTGATGTCGAATTAAGATTTGATGTCGATGAGAGCGGTATCGCATGGATGGAAGGGCACTTAATTGGCTCCTTACCATTATGTTGTCAGCGCTGCATGCAGCAATTGCTGATGCCAATTGATGTGATATTTACATTAGCGATGGTTGAATCTGAGTCAGAAATTGAGCGACTAGGTGAGCAATATGAACCCTTGTTGCTAGATGACTCTCTGGTATCAGTTGTTGAGCTGGTTGAAGATGAGTTATTGCTTGCATTGCCTATTGTGCCTAAGCATGAGACAGAACAATGTAATGCGGGCAATTTAGATGAAGAAATTGTTGAACAGGATCCTATTGTTGATAGCGAACCTGAGTCAAAGAAAAATCCGTTTGACGTATTAGCGGATTTGAAGCGTAAGTAATTTATTTTTTAGACCTACGGTAGGAGTAACCGACCATGGCAGTACAAAAGAACAAAGTAACACCAGCAAGACGCGGAATGCGTCGTTCACATGACTCATTAAGCGGACCAACGCTTTCTGTTGATGCAACAACAGGCGAAACGCATCGTCGTCACAATGTAACGGCTGACGGTTACTACCGTGGTCGCAAAGTTGTGCCTGGTAAAGACGACTAAACAAAATTGTTTAGTTTATGCCGGTTTGTTAACAAATCGACGGCATTACCTATATACTACGTAACACGGCTTAATGCCGTGTTGCGCGTTTATACGCCCTAATAACAAAAGGTACATAAAATTAAATGGGCAACTTACTAACAATTTCTCTTGATGCGATGGGTGGCGACCATGGCTTAGCGGTAACTGTACCTGCCGCCATTGCAGCATTAGCTGAACATCCTAACTTGGCGCTTATTTTAGTTGGCGATCAAGACCAAATCCGCGAAATTCTTGCGCAACATGATTATCCTGATGCCGCTCGTATGCAGGTACAACATGCATCTCAAATTGTTGAAATGGATGACAAGCCAGCACAAGCCATGCGCTTTAAAAAAGATTCTTCAATGCGTGTTGCCATCAACCTTGTAAAAGAAGGCAGGGCAGATGCTTGTGTTAGCGCTGGTAACACGGGCGCACTCATGGCAACCGCTCGTTTCGTTTTAAAAATGTTGCCGGGCATTGATCGCCCAGCTATTTGCGGAATCTTGCCAACTATGTCCGGTTTTTGTCACATGTTAGATATGGGCGCCAATGTTGATTCAAGTGCTGATAATTTATTCGAATTCGCAGTAATGGGTTCAGTGTTAGCATCTGCTGTAAATAACATTCAAAGTCCATCGGTTGCATTGCTTAATATTGGCGAAGAAGAAATAAAGGGTAATGACGTTATTAAACAAGCATCACAAATGTTGTCTGATAGCCAATTAAATTATGTTGGCTATGTTGAAGGCGATGGCGTTTATGAAGGCAAAGCTAACGTTGTTGTCTGCGATGGCTTTCATGGCAATATTGCATTAAAGGCAAGTGAAGGCGTCGCAAAAATGTTCTCCTTCAAAATTAAGCAGGCTTTTACAAAAAATATCTTTACAAAAATCGCAGCGCTGATTGCAAAACCGGTATTGAATGATTTTAGAAAATCTTTCGATCCGCGTCGTTACAATGGAGCAAGTTTACTTGGCCTACAAGGTATTGCGATTAAAAGTCACGGCGGCGCAGATGAATTGGCATTTAAAACAGCAATTAAACAAGCTGTTATTGAAGTAGAAAACCGTGTACCTGAAAAAATCAGTGAGCAGCTTGAAGCGCTACTGGTTAACCAACGAGATAATTCCTAATGTATTCACGTATTAAAGGCACCGGCAGTTATTTGCCAGAAAAAATATTATCGAACAATGATCTTGAAAAGATGGTCGATACGACCGATGAATGGATCTTTGAACGTACGGGCATTAAAGAGCGCCACATTGCGGCAGAAAATGAAACTACCTGCGATCTTGCTGAACATGCAGCACGTGCAGCAATGGAGCATGCCGGTGTTACTGCTGATGACATTGATCTCATTATCATTGCAACAACAACACCTGACAGAGTCTTTCCTAGTACCGCGTGCCTATTACAGCAACGCCTAGGCATACAGGGTTGTGCGGCTTTTGATGTGCAGGCAGTTTGTACCGGCTTTGTTTATGCGCTAGGTATCGCAGATAAATTTATTAAATCAGGCACTAATAAATGCGCATTGGTAATCGGTGCGGAAACAATGTCACGAATCACTGATTGGACTGATCGCAGTACCTGTATTTTATTTGGTGACGGTGCAGGTGCCGCTATTTTAGAAGCCAGTGAGGAACCAGGTATTCTCTCGACACACCTTCATGCTGACGGTAAGTACGAAGACTTGCTAACTGTCGATGGCGGGGTTTCAACGGATTACAGCAAAATTGAAAATGGTACCGCCTTTATGCGCATGAAAGGCAATGAAGTTTTCAAAATGGCAGTAAACACACTTGGCCGCATTGTTGATGAAACATTGGCAGCAAATAATATGCAAAAAAGTGACGTTGATTGGTTAGTGCCTCATCAAGCTAATATTCGCATTATCAATGCAACGGCTAAAAAATTACAAATGAATATTGACCATGTTGTTGTCACTGTTGATAAACATGGCAATACATCAGCCGCATCGGTTCCGTTGGCACTTGATGCAGCAGTACGTGATGGCCGCATCCAGCGTGGTGATACCATTTTATTAGAAGCATTTGGTGGCGGATTCACTTGGGGCTCAGCACTCATTAAATTTTGATATTTAAAAACCAACACTTAATTAAAGTGTAAAAATTATTACGGAATTCTCTCATGTCGTTTGCATTTATTTTTCCAGGCCAAGGTTCACAGTCAGTTGGTATGCTAAGTGAACTTGCTGAAAATAACTCAATAGTTATTAACACATTTGCCGAAGCATCTGATGCCTTAGGGTACGATTTATGGTCACTGGTACAAAATGGTCCAGCCGATGATTTAAATCAAACAGATCGAACGCAACCAGCTATGTTAACAGCCGGTGTTGCTTGTTGGCGTGTTTGGCAAGAACAAGGTGGTGAAACTCCTTCAGTCATGGCAGGACACAGTCTTGGCGAGTATACCGCATTGGTTTGTAGTCAGTCGGTGTCACTTGCTGATGGTGTTAGTCTTGTTGCTGATCGTGGTCGCTTTATGCAAGAAGCCGTTGCTGCTGGGGAAGGTGCGATGGCTGCTGTACTTGGTATGGATGATGATGCAGTAAGGAGTGTTTGTGTTGATGCGGCTGATGAGCAAGTGTTATCTGCCGTGAACTTTAATTCACCAGGACAAGTTGTCATTGCAGGCAACACGGCTGCTGTCGAACGCGCAACCGTACTTGCAAAAGAGCGCGGTGCAAAACGTGCAATTGTATTACCTGTTAGTGTACCGTCTCATTGTTCACTAATGGCACCAGCGGCAGAAAAACTACAAGAACGTTTATCAACGATTGAAATTAATTCACCAAGTATTGCGGTTATTAATAATGTTGATGTAGATGCACCATCAGATGTTAAACAAATTAAACAGGCGTTGGTTAAACAATTATCGAATCCTGTTCGTTGGGTAGAAACAATTAATAGAATGTCTGCAGATGGCATTAGCAGCGCCATCGAATGTGGTCCTGGCAAAGTATTAGCTGGTTTAAATAAGCGAATTAACAAACAGTTTCCAGCTTATCCATTATTTGATACAGCTTCATTGGCAAAAGCGCTTGAAGCAACAAAATAAAATTAAATATTAAAATGAGTAAGGAGAGTAAATAATGTCGATGCAAGGCGAGATTGCTCTAGTAACCGGCGCAAGCCGCGGTATTGGTAAATGTATTGCGATGGCACTTGGTGAACAAGGTGCAACCGTTATTGGTACAGCAACGTCAGATAAAGGTGCTGATGCAATTAGTGCTTATATGAACGATGCAGGTATTAATGGTACTGGTATGGCATTAAATGTAACCGATGCTGATTCTGTTGATACCGTTTTAAAAAATATCGCAGATGAACA
>Ga0316207_10003439_pt1 | contig 14693 bp, 15 predicted proteins | sample 6weekpyrite_MG_FD_204943 | JGI IMG/M metagenome (GOLD analysis project Ga0316207, IMG submission 204943) | Microbial mat bacterial communities from mineral coupon in-situ incubated in ocean water Damariscotta River, Maine, United States -... | ecosystem: Environmental > Aquatic > Marine >... | reverse complement strand
ACACCAGCCAGATTTCACCCGGTGACGGCCCGTAATTAACAGACTGTTCTTCAGCCAGAAGATCACGCGTAATTCTTACCTGGCTTAATAACGGGTAATATTGATCAACTGCTTTTACATGTGTCAGCTGAAAAGTATCATTAGCAACAACTACGCTTGAAAAACCAATCATCTTGGTCACATTCAGGTTATCTCGCTTGGCCTGATCTATAAATTTTTCATCCAGCGGTCGTGGACTACGAAGAATTAAATCTGCACCCAAAAACTGTCCGGCCTGATCAGTCATTGCCCTATCAATCCGCTGGGTAAACATACCAATTGAGGTAATACTCGCGACTGCAATCAGCAAAGACAGCGCGAGAATTTTTAGCTCACCGGCATGCCAGTCGCGCTTTAATAAGCGCCAGGCTAATAAGAAATGAGCAATCACTTGAGCACACCATTTTCAAGTAGCAGGCAACGGTCACATTTTTTTGCCAGGTTATCATCATGTGTCACAATCACCAGAGTGGTATTTTTTTCCCTGTTCATTTCAAACAACAGTTCAATAATATAACCACTGGTTTTTTTATCGAGGTTGCCGGTTGGCTCATCGGCAAATAATATTTTTGGCTGGGTAACAAAAGCGCGCGCAATCGCTACCCGTTGTTGTTCGCCACCCGATAGCTGACGGGGATAATGATGCAAACGCTCACCCAGGCCAACGCGTTGCAGCAATTCAACAGCATCCGATTCGGCCGAGCTTTTTGACTGTAACTCTAGTGGCAACATCACATTTTCTAATGCTGTTAGACTGGGTAGTAACTGAAAAGACTGAAAGACAAAACCGACTTCATCACCACGCAGGCTAGCTCGTCCATCTTCGTCCAGCTCACTAAGCTTTTGACCCGCCAGAATAACATCGCCTTTGCTTGGTAAATCAAGCCCGGCCAGCAAACCCAGCAAGGTAGACTTGCCTGACCCAGATGCACCGACAATCGCCACAGTTTCTGCCGACTTGATTTCAAGCTCAACACCGTTCAGGATATCAAGCATACCGCCTGATGGGTTATCCAGTGCAGGCACCTGCTTTATTAAACACTGAACTGAAATAACTGATTCTATTGGGGATTGCATGCGTCGTATTCTGCCTTTTATTTTGCTACTGATATCCAGTGCATTTAGTCCATTGTTAACCGCCACAGCTATGCCTGAGAAAAACCTTCTGATTATTGGTGACAGTATCAGTGCGGCTTATGGCATTAACCCGGATAAGGGCTGGGTCAGTCTGTTAGCCAACAAAATAACACAGTCAAAAAAGCCCTATCAAGTGATAAATGCAAGCATTAGCGGAGACACTACTGCAAACGGATTAAACCGTATCAAGCCTTTAATGGATAAGTACAAACCAGCAATCGTGATTATTGAACTTGGTGGCAATGATGGGCTAAGAGGCCTGTCGATTAAACAGATGAAAAACAACCTGAAAAAAATGATTGAAATCAGTTTGAAACAAAAATCACGCATTATTTTAGCTGGCATGAGAATTCCACCCAACTACGGTAAACGTTACACCGACGCTTTTTACCAGGTCTACCAGGACTTAAGTAAAACTTCTAATATCGAGTTAATCCCTTTTATACTGGAAGGTATTGGTGATAAATCTGAATTGATGCAAGCGGATGGCATACACCCCACCGATCAAGCACAGCCGTTGATTATGCAACGTGTCTGGGAAAAACTTGGAAAAATTTTGTAATAGAATTAAAACTACACATACTATCGTCAGAACCTGTTGCTATGTCATGTTTGTCATGCCATGAACATTAGTATAGTTATAATAACGGCTACTATAAACATTGCTTTACCAAGCCCTAAACGAAAGCCTGCTCTTTTAGCCAGTGCTCTCTCGACCTGGAGGTCTTTTAATTCTGAACAATGCGGACACTTATCTTCTGTTTTTAAATAGAACAGGCCACATCGTTCACATTTATTCTGCCTCTTTCTTTTCTCATGAAGTTTAGAAACTTTGTCAGCCAGCCATAACATCGTATCAGTCTTTTATTTTCTTTTGTCCAGTAACACTCGTACGCGTGATAATAGTGTGTTTGACGAATAAGGTTTCTGCAACAGGTTTTCATGCAGATCAATATCATCCAGATCAGTATGCCTGTCATCGGCAAATCCACTCACCATTTGCAAAATTACATCCGGGTAATGTTGTTGAATCTTAGTAGCCAGCTGGTAGCCATCCATATTGGGCATAATGACATCGGAGATAACCAGATCAACCATTTCATTTTCTAGCACTAAAAGCGCCTGTTCTCCATCAGTTGCAGTCAAAACTCGGTAACCCTGTGTCGATAATATTTCATAAGCCAGCTCCACCATGGCTTTCTCATCATCAACGACCAGTAAAGTTTCACTACCGCTAAGTTTTACAACAGCATTAATTTTTGTGTCCTGTTTCTCAGTCTCAGCACTTTGACTCCTTGGAAAGTAGAGCGAAAAACGACTGCCATGACCTGGCTCGGAGTAAACCTGAATAATGCCGCCGCTTCTTTCTACAAAACCATAAACCTGGCTAAGACCAAGTCCTGTACCTAGTTCCCCTTTGGTGGTGTAAAAGGGCTCAAAAACTTTCTCTCTGGTAGTCTCATCCATTCCGCAACCAGTATCGGTGATGCTTAGCAATACATAATCACCGGGCATTAAATCCAGGCGTTCTGCCTCGGCTTGCTCAAGCCGTTCATTACTGGTATCAATGGTTAACATACCTTCATCCGGCATCGCATGCATCGCGTTAATACTCAGGTTGATAACAGCATCCTCAAGGTCACCACCATCTAGCTCTACAGGCCATAAATCCTCGGCAAGATTGTATGTAAGCTTAATACGAGCCGTTAAGGTTTTTTCAAGCATATGCTGTTCATCTTTCAACAGCGTATTGATATTTAGCAGGCTCGCATTGGAAGATTTGCTGCGTGAGAAAGATAGCAGTTTTTTAGTCAGCTTGGTGCCACGTTCTGAAGCATGGAGGATATCTTGAGCAAATTCTGCCAGTTTAGGTTCATGAGCTAACTGCATTTGCAGTAGTTCTGCATAACCGTGAATAATTCCCAGTAAATTATTGTAGTCATGAGAGATACCACCGGTAAGTTTACCTAACGCATCCATTTTCTGACTTTGACGTAGTTTCTCTTCTTGTTGTTTACGTTCAGTAATATCCAGAGTTGTGCCGACGTAACGTTGTGGCTCAGCTTTTCCGTCATAAAAAAGTCGCGCACGTTCGGATATCCAGCGTATTTGGTTATTAGGTAACACCACGCGAAATTCTGCGCGGTATTCCCGGTTTTTTTCCTGGAAAGGACGCCCCAGTTCTTTTACAACATAGTCTCGATCATCTTTATGTATCCTGTTTAAAAAATTATCCGGAATCGGATCCACTGAATATGGCTCGTAACCAAGCAAACGATACAATTCTTTCGACCAGTCAGCCCGGCTGGTATTAAGGTCCAGATTCCAGCTGCCAAAATGAGCGACGCGTTGGGCTTCTGCCAACCATGCTTCACTATTTTTCAGAGCTTCGAGCGCATCAACACGCTCCGTAATATCTTCAGCAATACCGGCTATTCGAGTAATATTACCTGCATCATCTCGTATCGGATATGCCTTGGCTTTTATCCAGCGAATTTGACCATCTGGTTTCTGGATACGATATTCTCTGAACTCAACGACATCATGAATATCTTCAATGTCTTTAGGAATATCATCAATAACCTGCTCACGATCATCGGGATAAACAGCTTCTATCCATATTCTTGGATTTTGATACAGATCTTCAGGGTTTTGGCCCCAGGATTTTTTATATGCAGGGCTCACATAAAATATATCATGCCAGTCAGGGGAGCCAAGCCAGAATACGGCATTTATATTTTCGGCTAGCTGTCGAAAACGTTCTTCGCTTTCATTTATCGCTTTTCGCAATCGATAACGCTCTGTTACATCATTAAATACCAGCACAACACCGTGAATGTTATTATTTTTATCTCGTATTGGTGCGGCAGAATCACTAATTTGGTACTCAGTACCATCTTTAGCGATCAGTGTAGTGTCATTGCTCAGATAAACGGTTTTACCCGTGGCGATAACTTTCTCAACTGGGTTTTCTATCGGTTCTTGAGTCGATGCATTAATAATAGGAAAAATAGTTTTTAATGAATGACCCACAGCTTCCTCGGCGGACCAACCTGTCAGTCTTGCTGCTATTGGATTTATTCGAGTAACATAACCATCAGCATCTGTAGCGATAACAGCATCACCAATGCTGTTTAATGTAATCTCAAGATTCTGTTCACGCTCCAGGAGCCCTTCATTCTCGTTTTGACCAGTACTCGACTTACTTTCCAGCCATTCATCGTATTTTCTACTGCCACCTGAATACACTTCATATGAAACGCTAAATTCACTTAATGTATTAAGCACTTCACTTGATTTAATAAGGTCTGCAAAAGATACAACTATTCCATCTCTGAAGATATGCTGATCCAACGTCATTAAAATAGCGCCTTCAGATCCAAGCAGATAAGAATCATCACTGGATTCAATGTTTGGCCAGCTTTTTATTGAATCTTCGATTAGCCTGTTAAAGCTCGAATGACTGTGAAATGTAATTGAATCTGAATCATAGCGATTTAGTCGAAACCAACCGCTCTCGCTCTTTAATGCTGATACTAAAAGTCGTCGTACTGTTTCAAGCGAATCACTTTCAGATAAATGAATGACAACTGTTCTGACCGGTTTAGTTTGAAATGCAACTGTTCTACCAATACCTGAAGCTTCGTCAGTAATGGCAAGGCCTGAACTAGCGCATAAATCAATAAACTGTTGTTGGATGTTTTCTGACATTATTTACAAATGTAGCAGCAATTTAGACAACCTGTCTTCTATATATAGTTTTATATTGTATTTATTCTTAAACGATTAATCACAGGCTGAACACGACGAGAACAAACCTAATGTGCTGAGTATAGCCGCCAACAGAAATATTTTATGTGCGTAAACTTACTTTACATATACATGTAAAGCTTATTTATTTTACCGTTCATTAATATATTTAAAGACAATTAGCGTTACACTGATCAATATTATTAAGGACGCACAGACTAATAGTGGCAGGTTATTGGTTAAATTAGCATGGGCAGCCCAAAAGCCATTACCAATTACAGAGAGAATGAGCATCCACATTGAGATGTCATTTGTCATTTTTGTTTTGAAAGCCTTGATAAGTTGGGGTAGAAAAATAATCGTGGTGAATATTGAGGCTAACCAGCCGTAAAGTTCTGCCTGATCCATTGTTGTTCCCTTAGTGATTTCTTTATTTATTCTGGTTTTTCTTTTTCTGCTCTTCTTTTTTACGTTCTTTTTCTAAGCGATGCTGCTGGCTAAAGTCTTTAACATCGGAACCGATATGTGATTCATGTCGTTGTTTGGCCAGTTGCATTTGTTTTTCGCGTTCAGCAAAACGTTGTTTTTGTTTTTCAGTAAGTTTGTCGTAACACTTAGGGCAACTGATGCCATGCTGATAATACGGGCTCTTTTTATCTTCTTCTGAAATTGGTAGACGACAGCCATGGCACATATCGTACTGCCCTTTTTCTAACTGATGATTAACACTCACCCGGTTATCAAATACAAAACACTCTCCTTTCCACAGCGACTCTTCTTCTGGTACTTCTTCCAGGTATTTTAAAATACCACCATGCAGGTGATAAACCTCATCGAACCCCTGCTCTTTTAAATAGGCGGTAGATTTTTCACAACGGATCCCCCCCGTGCAGAACATCGCGACCTTCTTGTTTTTCTTCGGATCGAGCTTATTTTTTACATAGTCCGGAAACTGCCTGAATGATTCTGTATGCGGGTCAATAGCATTTTGAAAACTGCCAATCATAGTTTCATATTCATTTCGGGTATCGACTAACGTAACATCAGGATCTGTAATTAATGCGTTCCAGTCCTTTGGCTCTACATAGGTACCCACAACCTGGTTTGGATCGATACCTTCGACGCCCATAGTCACAATTTCTTTTTTCAGTTTCACGCGTGTGCGATAAAACGGCATTTCATCGTCATAAGATACTTTGTATTTAAGTAATGACAACCGAGGATCAGACTTGATCCATTTGATCAGTTGATCTATCGATGCCTGCTCACCAGCCACCGTGCCATTGATACCTTCACTGGCCAGCAGCAATGTTCCCTTAATGCCAAGCTCAGTCATTTTATTGAACAAGGGTTCGCGAAGATCACGATAATTATCAAGCTTAACGAAATGATAGAGTGCAGCGACGGTGATTTTAGACATGGCTAACCTGAAATGATGAATTGCAGCAATTATAACGTATTTAACCCATTACCCATCAGCATTTCAAAGCTGAAATCCGTCGTCGAGATTGTCAATCAGCAGGTTTGCCTGATAACATTCGCGTCTGATTGATTAATTGCTATTTCAGTGAAAAATACAGGAGATTTTGTGAACAAGAGCCTTATCACCAATGGCCTGGCGCTGATTACCGTTATCGCTGGCTATTCACTCGGCCAGCCAGTAATTCTGGCTATTGGCCTGTTTGCATTGTCGGGGGCTATTACCAACTGGCTGGCTATACACATGCTGTTTGAAAAAGTCCCGGGGCTATATGGCTCGGGCGTGATCCCTGCCCGCTTTGAAGATTTTAAAGCCGGCATTAAAGAACTGATGATGACACAGTTTTTCACCGCCGAGAATATCGACCGTTTCCTCAAAGGTGATAGCCAGTCCAGTGATTTACACCTGGCGCCTGTAATTGAGAAAGTCGACCTGACACCAGCATTTGATTCACTGGTTAAAGTCATTATGGAATCCTCATTCGGCGGAATGCTGGGCATGCTTGGTGGTCAGGCGGCACTTGATCCGTTAAAAGAGCCTTTTATTAAGAATATGAAAAACTCACTGGCAGAAATGACGCAAACCGAGGATTTTCAGCAACTGCTACGTGATGAACTGGAACAACCGGATGTTATGGCTAATATCCAGCAGCAGATTGAAGACATCGTGGAAAAACGTCTGGATGAACTAACGCCACAGCTGGTGAAAGAAATTATCCAGCAGATGATCCGTAAACATCTCGGATGGCTGGTTGTCTGGGGCGGTGTATTCGGCGGTCTGATTGGTTTTATTTCAGCTACACTTCTTTAAGTGTTTTTTATTCTTTAAAATTAATTACTGGTATTATTTGATGTCTAAATCCCTGAAAAGTTTTCGAGGCCTTGCAATTATTGAGGGCATTTCTCTACTGGTTTTATTATTTATCGCCATGCCATTGAAATACTATGCTGATATGAAAGGCGTGGTGCCCGTTGTCGGTACGATACATGGCCTGCTGTTTCTAAGTTTTATGGTGTCTTCATTGAATATCAGCCATAAGCTTAACTGGTCGATTATGTTCTGGTTGCTGGTGTTTTTTTCATCGATCGTACCGGGCGGGACGTTTTTGATGGATTTGAAACTTAAGAAGATTAAAACAGAAGATTGAATCTGGAAAAGGCTGAGAGGAATCTCAGCCTTTTTTGTTTGCGCAACACTTTAATTTTTTTCATCAAAAACAAAATCAAAAACGCCGGTTCGCGCACCGACAGGCGTGTTACCTTTCTTGCTCGCACAAGAAACGTAACCCAAAGAATGCGCCCCAGCAATCAAGCCTTTATTTGAAAAGCAAAATAAAGGCACCCTCGTCAATTGCATTTTTTGTGGCTGTAGACAGAAAAGTGAGTCACCTTGAAGGCGAAAAAGAATGTGAAAAGGATTTCAAACTAATAAATAACAACAAAAACTATTTAATAACCTTATAACATGGCTCGTACTTCGAGCCCGGTAATTTCATCCTCTGCTGCTCAACAAACGCCGCAAGTAACTGATCCATCGGTTCCATAATTTCTGTGTCACCACATATCTCAAAATGACCATATTTCTCAATCGCACGAATACCTTCGTCTTTAACATTGCCAGCAACTACGCCTGAGAAAACCCGACGTAAATTCGCTGCCAGCTTATGAACTGGCTGATCTTTTTTAAGTACCAGTGATTTCATATTCTCATGATTCGGCTCAAACGGAGTCTGGAATTCATCATCCACTTTCAGCGACCAGTTAAAGTAAAACGCATCACCTTTTTGTTTTCTAAATTCTCGCACCTGCTGAAAACCTTGCAGCATTTCACGCGCTACTTCAGCCGGATCATCAACAATAATTTTATAAAATTGTGTCGCCTCTTCTCCCAGGGTTGCTGCGATAAACTGATCAATCTGCTGAAAATAAGCTTTACTGTTTTCTGGACCGGTAAAAATCAGTGGAAAAGGTACATGTTTATTTTCAGGGTGCATGAGTACGCCGAGGATATATAAAATTTCTTCTGCTGTACCTGCTCCACCTGGAAAAACGACAATACCATGACCGGTGCGAATAAAAGCTTCCAGGCGTTTTTCTATGTCTGGCATAATCACCAGCTCGTTAACAATTGGGTTGGGCGATTCGGCTGCAATAATGCCTGGTTCGGTGATTCCAAGATACTGTCCATCGCTAATGCGTTGTTTTGCATGGCCAATTGTGGCGCCTTTCATTGGGCCTTTCATAGCGCCCGGCCCACAACCAGTGCAAATATTTAATCCCCTTAAACCCATCTGGTAACCAACTTCTTTCGAGTAGTCATATTCTCCGCGGCTAATGGAATGCCCTCCCCAGCAGACAACAAGATTTGGGCTTTTTAAAGGTTTTAATATATTCGCATTGCGCATGATATGAAACACCGCGTTGGTAATGCCATCAGATGTTTCAAGATTAAAAATCCGACTAGCATTGATTTCATCATTTATAAAAATGACGTCTCTTAACACTGAAAACAGGTGCTCATTGATACCACGAATCATTTCACTGTCTACAAATGCATGTGCCGGTGCATTATTAAGTTCGAGTTTTATCCCGCGCTCTTGCTGAATTACCTTAATCTCAAAGTTCTGGTAGCGCTCCAGCAGTTTCTTACCGTCATCTAATGTGCTACCACTATTCAGCACCGCCAGCGAACAATTCCTGAATAATTGATACAGACCTCCTTGGCTTGTATCAAGCAACTTGCTGACCTCGATCTTGGATAAAATATCGAGGCTTCCAAGTGGAGAAATATGTGCGTCTTTTACCTGATGAACCATGAATACTATTCCTGAATATAGTTTTAATTATTTAGTAGTACGTATAATTATTTAAACAAGCTCATCGGCTTTTTTTAGTTCGATAAAATCATTGAGATATTCAATGAACAACTCGGGATCAAAGGTTAATGGCAATTGCCAGATCTTATTACCTTTTGAATCCAGTATAAGTAACGTTGGGAAACCTTTAAGGCCATGACGTTGCATAAACTGTTTACCTTCGTCTGTTTCGTATTCAAGCCGAGTGTAAATATAATGCTGATTGATGACAGCTTTTACACTATCTTTAACTAAAACTTCTCGATTTAGCTTTCGACATGCTGGACACCAGATTGCTGACATATCAACCAGCACAAAGCGCTTATCTTTTTCTGCCTGGATCAGTGCTTCGGAGTAACTCATTTTATTAAGCCCGGTAGCTTTAATCGCCTGCTCTCCCAGGTAGACCTGTGACTGGTAGAACACCAGAGCAACAACAGGCACCGCGATGGCAATTAATGTGAAAACCTTAATCAGCTTTTTCTTCATGAATTTTCTCAGTCAGTTGTTTTTCATAAGTATCTAACATCAGGTCATCCCTGGCGGGCAAGCCAAATCGTGGTTCATGATATGGAAAACGCTGCTTTTCTCCTGTTGATCGATAACCTTTACGTTGATACCATTCAATCAATTCCTGTCTTATCGAGATCACCAGCATTCGCATCACACGACAAGACCATTGTTGTTGGGCATAATTTTCAGCTTGCTTTAAGAGCATACTTCCAATACCCGATGACTGTTTCTGTGGCTGAACGGCAAACATCCCCAGGTAGCATTCATCGTCGTTCTTCTGGATTTGAATCGTCGCCAATAATTCATCATTATCAAAACAAAGCACTAGCGCACTATTTTCCCTGCACATGAGCGAGCTAACTTCTTCAGCGTCGGTTCGCTGACCATTTATAAAATAAGCCTCACTAGTCCAGCCCTGCTTACTTTTTTCTCCCCGGTAGGCTGATTCGACAAGAGCGACAATATCATCTGTATCCTTCTCTTCTGCCAGTCTGTAAATATATTGCATTGATGTATTTTTTAATAATTTTGACATTTTAATCTGTTATTTATGCTATTTTCTTATATAGGTAAACCAAATAATGATTCATCTTAAAGGGTATCTATCTAAATGCAACGCTCAGATATGCGGCGCGAAATGAATAACGCTTACTTGACTATTCATCGAAATGCCAGCAATAACAGTAATGACACTCATTTTACCATTCAAAACGTAAGCCGGGGCGGCATTCGCTTTAGTAGCGAAGAGCATTTTGATATTGATGAACGGGTTTCACTGGCACTGTATATTAACGGTGAGCTTTCACATCAGGCTAAAGGCCGTATCTGTTACCACGATGAAGACAGTCAGCAAAAAAATTACTACGGCGTCAGTTTTCTCGATAAATTTTTACACATATAATATTTTTTAACTGTCAGCTGCTTTAAAGCACTTCGACGATTAGTCCAGGCCAAGTCGACCGCTCCAGCTTTCAAATGGCCGACCACCTCGTTCGTTCCCCTTGTAAAAAGCCAGGTACGTCATCACATGATGACGGTTGTATTCAAACTGCTTTTTATATTTTTGTGTACGCCTGTGTACCAGGCGCCAGGTACCGGAATTAAGATAAACCTTGTCTCGTGTTATTCCGCCTTCATGCACTTCATCGATAGGATATATCAACTCGAGATGGGTATGACCATAAGTAACATAGTCAGCTTTCGCCGCTTCACCATTTTGCGGGTAAAGCCATGGTTCATTTTCAGCCGCCTTTAAATAAATTTTTTCATGTTTTGGTAATAAACCTCCCAAAAAACTGGCAATGGCGACAAATACATTGAGGGGTATATATCTTGACAGTCCAAACTGAATCCAGAACTTGATTCGTTCACCAGCACTGAGTCTTCGTCGTGCTGATTTCACAAACGGCACAGCCATCATCGAACGAATATTATTACGCCAGATTTTCACAACCTGATCGATCTGCCCGGGTTTAGCATGCTGCTTAAGCGCACTCGAAAGCCAGGCTGGCGATTCATATAATGGCCGGACATTATCAAACTCTTTGAGTTTTACCACCAGAGGATCATCATCGCTTAATGAGAGCTGGTGTTTTACCAGTTCTGGAAATGCATTTAACAACAGTACTACAATCGCATCGCCTAATGATGAATAATTTCGTCCCCTGGCTTTAACATAATTGATCGGATCCTGAACATCACCATGCTGTATATAAACCCGGTGTTGCAAACAAAGCTGTTCCAGTTCGCTGTCATGTAACTCATCAACAAGATGCGGAAAGATAATATTGGTTTTATTCGACAAACCCATCTTTTCAATAATCAGGTTACGGGTTGCGTTCAGGCGCTTGTCTGGCAAATGATAAAACCAGTCATGATTGCCGACCATGTAATGTAAGTTGACCGCTACTGGAAATTCCTTACCCTGATCATTCGTAATCACCACACCATTTGAAATCTGTCTTAAATAGACCAGGGCCTTATCATTAAAAGCCAGCGTTTTTTCGGTTATCTCGCTGACCGCCTGAATAAATTCTTCAGATTCCGGATCACTCCAGGGCTTTAATGCTTCTGCGTCACGCCACTGTTTACTACGAATAACATCAAGTACATCACCATTGAGAACGATGTCACAACAATCAACGGGAATGAAGCTTTTACCTGCTTCTGTTTTCTGAAAACTGGCATTTTTAATCAACGTTTTCAGGTCATCGTGAAACACCCTGAACGCATCTGCGCTAATGGTTTCTCCAGAGCTACCATCGGTTAAGTGTAAATCGCTTATGACCACGAGCATGATAAGTCCCTTTGATTTTATTATTGTGCTCAATATAACTGATTATGCTTTGAAAATTAACTGCCCTGAAATGAATAATACTAAAATGCGATTGCATAAAAAAAGCATATCACCTTTCGATGATATGCTTTTTGATGCTGCTTTTTTTAAGACTTGAAAACGGCTCGTCTTAAGCAGGTCTAAAACTGGCCAGTTGCTCCTGCTCTGAGGATTTTTTTCAGAGTATTGTTTACCCTCTCCGCAGTCTTTTTTACAACCAGTGGTAATTTCTTTTTATTGATCAGTACATCGAGGCTAATCATCATTAGCCACATCTGCCTGTTCTCATCTTCAACCATGGCAATTTTACAGGGCATATACGAGGCGAAGATCGGGTTATGGTTAACCATCACACGTGCATCGTATGGATTACAGAACTGGAAAATCTCTATGCGACGAGACTCGACACCTCTGGCAATCAATTCTGCCGATAAAGGCTGGTGAGAGACCAGTTTCATATTTAGCTCGGCGGCTTTAGATTTTAAAGCAGCAATCGCATCATCAGGCTTTAAACCTTTCGACAACGGTACTTTGTAAAGCTGCTGTTCAATGGTAAAGACTTCTTCTTTCGCCGCCTGTACGTTCAGTGAAAGTACCGCGAACAGTAAGCCTATTAAGGAATATATAATTTTTGTTTTCACGCAGAACGCCTCATTTACTCAATCACTTGTGTATAAGAATAGTCGTTTTTTAATATTTTTCTGAGTAAATCTTAACCTCAGGGCTTATTTTTTGAAAATATTTTTTCGGTTATAAAGTCTTCCAGCTGTTCAGGGTGAACATACTGTTCTGAAATCGCATAGGATTTTACCGATATACCTGCCTCGTGCACCGATTCAGCAACACCTGATATTAATGGATGCCATTCCGGCAAGGCTTTACCTTCATAACGTAAACGATAGGCGCAGGTTTTAGGCATCCACTCAAATTGCTCCGGTTTGTCCAGCGATACCTGCACACAGTCAGGGATGCGCTGTAACCGATGGGTATAATCCTGGCAGCGACACTGCTCTATTTCCAGTAACTGGCAACTGACCGCGGTATGGTAGACATCGCCATTGTCATCATCTTCCAGCTTTACCAGGCAACACTGGGCACAGCCATCACACAAGGCTTCCCATTGCTCAGCATCAAGCTCAGACAGTGGTAACTGCCAAAATGGCTCTGATACATGTTTCTTTGGCACGGCTTTCTCAGACATTATTTGATACCAAGCCAGGCTTTCCAGCTCTGCATTAATGCAGGGGTAATCGCCGCTACCGCAGAACGACCGACAAGTTTACTAACAAACAACGCCTCACCATCGAGGGTGCAGGACAAACCACCGGCCTTTTCAAAAATATACTGACCGGCTGAATAGTCCCAGATGTTTTGCTTACCATGAAGGTAAACATGGCCACGCTTTGCAGCCAGCCAGCACCAGTCTAATGCCGAGGCGCCAAAGTTACGCTGTGATGCAAAAGGCTGTTCTGTAGCGAGTTGAGCAGCCAGGTCATTATTGAGGCGTTTGAAGTCAATAATCGCAATGGCACGCTTTAGTTCAGTAATCGATGAGCTGAGATTTAACGCATGTTGATTCAACTGCGCAGCTGTATTTTCATCCGCAAAAAAACATTCATCACGCAGCGGGTCATAAACGATTGCCATAATGACTTGATGATGATGAATCAGCGAAAGAGAGACAGCGAAATAAGGCACGCCTGCAGCAAAGTTACTGGTGCCATCTAATGGATCTAGACACCAGACCGGACGATCTGCATCCAGCATTGCCTGTTGTTCTTCTACCGTCATTTCTTCAGACAGCAGCACAGCTTCTGGACAAATATTCGACAACTCTTTCAGCAGACGGTTTTGCATCGCCAGGTCGGCCTCGGTCACTACACTGCCATCGATTTTCTGCTGACTTTCTATCGACTGGCCAGCCGTTGCAAAGCGAGAGAGTAATTCTTCGTTAGCAGCTGATTTTATCAGCGCAATAACCTGCTGGATATCCTGGTACATGAATAAAACCTTTATACAAAGCAAACAATATAAAGGTGACTATTTTATACAAAACTGACTGACCAGGTTCTTTAATTTTATCGACTCACTGACCAGATTCTCGATATGCTGTGCCGTATCTGATGAAGCTTCCGAAGTGTGATCTGCAACCGAATTAATGCTGACGATATTTCGATTGATTTCTTCTGACACGGCTGATTGTTCCTCTGCAGCGGTTGCAATTTGCATATTCATGGAATTAATCGTTTGCACCGAGCCACTAATTTCCGCCAGACTTTCCGCCAGTTCTTCTACCGCGTCCATGTTTGCATTTGCACTGTCCTGTGCTTTGAGCATCACCTCAACCGCTTTTTGCACTTCAACCTGAAGATTCTCAATCATATCCTGAATCTCCTGCGTTGACTCATGCGTGCGGCTGGCCAGAGTTCTGACTTCATCGGCGACTACAGCAAAACCACGACCCTGCTCTCCGGCTCGCGCAGCTTCAATGGCTGCATTTAGAGCGAGTAAATTAGTTTGCTCAGCGATGCTGGTAATAACATCCAGCACCGAACCAATATTCTCAGACTGTGTTGCCAGCTGTT
>Ga0316207_10003438_pt1 | contig 14710 bp, 9 predicted proteins | sample 6weekpyrite_MG_FD_204943 | JGI IMG/M metagenome (GOLD analysis project Ga0316207, IMG submission 204943) | Microbial mat bacterial communities from mineral coupon in-situ incubated in ocean water Damariscotta River, Maine, United States -... | ecosystem: Environmental > Aquatic > Marine >... | reverse complement strand
GGTTTGTAGATTCAGTTGTGAGACACTAGTGTTTTGGTCGGTGGCGATATGAGAAGCACGTAGAAAATAGGGTCCAAGCAAAGTATTTGCAGCGACTTGTGCGTACTGTTGTCGTTGTTCTCGAAAAAATAAATTGGCATATGAAGCAGAAAGAGAGAGTTGTTTATGCAGGCCATAATCAATCTGTGCCTCGGTTCTTGAATTCCCTTCTTCGTCCCATCGTTGTGCTGTACGATAATGGAAATTTCCAGGAGAGGTTAGTTGTGTTCCAACTTCGTATACATATTCTTCTTCTCGTTGTTGGCCTTGGGGGCCATAAAAAACTAGTCGAAAGATATTTCGTCCAAAAAGTAATTGAACATTTTGAAAGCTGTACTCTCGATTGATATCCGATTTTTGATAATTAATTAATGAGTTGTTGTGATAAAGCTCAACTTCCCAGTCTGGGGGGAGGTCACCTTGAAATGTCTGTGTATCGTAAGTGCTCTGGTGAGTTAACGGGTAGTTGCTGACCATAAACCCTTGGCTGGATGGTGGCGAAGTAGAAATCAAGGGCATGTTTGGGAAAGTGATATAGCCAAAATTGACTTCTGTAAGATTCAGAGGTCCTAATAAATCAGAATCATTACTTTTGCGACTAAAGCTTGGGCGAAATTCTTTTAAGTTTTCATCACGTGTTAGTTCTAAATAGAGTGAAGTGTCCATGTGAAGAAGGTCGCCGGTGAGTAATGCGTTATAGCTAATGTTGTAATCTGGACTGTTATTTTGTGATCTTAATCCATTAATTGTTAGCGCTTGGTCAATCATGGGTATATCCCATAGACGATACGGCATGGATTGTTTTGGATAATTGGTTTTTGTGTTTTGACTGTGTGAAAGCGCTTTCTGGATTCTTTTTTCGCGTTCAGCTCGTTGTTGCATTGGTAGTGGTTCGCGAGGATCAATGTTGAGGCGAGAGGAAAAAAGATCTACATTAAAATCGATAGGCAACCATATTGATAATAGTTGACTTTCTATAAAAATGTCATCTTGGTTAACTAAAACTAATGAGCTATTGAAGGGAGAGAGTTCTTTATTTAATTCTAACTCCTTTCTACCGACATCAAGAAAAAAACTACGATCTTCGTGCAAAACAAAACCACTGGCTTGTCCTTTTTCTGCCTGCACATCAATTGCAATGTCGAGTATTGTTGATAGCTGCCCTAAAGGAATGACTACGCCGCTGTCGTGCTGATATGCAGTAATTAAATCACTCAGTAAAGTATTACCTAAGCGGACTTCGAGTAATATAAAGTTATCCTCATTGGGTGATTTCCAAGTTGACTTGGTCGCAGCAAATAATAAATTACTCCATAGGATGACGACAAATAGGCAGATGCAACCCAATAATTGTTTTAAAAATTTGGATGAAATAAGTTTAGTTAAGCGATTTGCACTATGGCAATAATAGCTCGGTGCTAGCCAGTAGTGCGCCGCCATCTTCAGGTCGCTCACGATAAGTCATCAGAATTTTCCCGTTACTTAAGGGTTGCCCTTTCTCTAGGTTTAATAACATTTGTACTTTACGGTAGGCGTTCGGTAAATATACTGCAACCCCATTTGCTCGACCTATGATTTTTTTGCTACCGCTGTTGGGAATAAACGTTGCTGTTAGGTCGCCATAAGATGACTGATTACCTTGGCGATTAATTTGGAAAGCTAATTTAGTGCGGGGGTCCTTTTTATTTGCTGTGAATAATTTCATATTTTGTAGTGCCGAGTTAACATTGGTTTTGCCATGGCGCACAATGACTGGAATGGTTATACCAACGATAGGCGTTAATTCAATTTTAACTTGTTTTTTATCATCACTAACGAGTTGATCAACATTTTTAGCAGAGTTTTTCGGTATATTTTGGAAATACAAATGAGAGCGGTATTCACCTTCACTAATGTCCTTGGGTCGACGTAACATTAATCGAATAGTTTGTGATTTACCAGGAGGCAATACAACTTGCCGAGGAGAGTATCGAATCATTTTACTGGCAAAACGTTCCCCGGCATCAGCTTTTTCAATGGTGATAAAATCACCGGTTTTAGACATGCGTTTTTCTACAAATGAAATGCGATAAGTCTCGGTAGCACTACCAGTATTCATAACATTTATTTGTGCACTGCGATCTCTACCTTCAAAAACTACGCGCGTAGGAGCGATCATTAATTGACCCGCTGCATAAGTTTGATTGAGGGTTATTTGAATACTTGAGAGTATCATCAGCAATGTAAGACCAATAACGCTTTTTTGTGTCCACGTAGCTTGATGATTATTCAATTTTTGTCTTCCATGATTGGTACTCATGCAAGCTCCTTGTTAATTTCCAGCATGAATTAAGGCAGCTTATGCCCATTGCTTTAAATAACGGCATTTATGGGATTTCTCTTTAACTATTAAAGAGATTGAAGCCAAATTAGTTTAGTTATGCTCAACAGTGATTTCCACTGCATCTTGGTTGTTCGCAACGGGCATTAGACTTGCGCCACTTAATTGCAACTGTAATTGGAAGGATTGAAGTCCAGTATCATCAAAAAATCCAACACTAGCGCTAGTATTAATTAACTCAACAATAGATTCTGTTGAAGCTTGGCTGGCAGGAATGCTGAGCGTAAATAAAGAGTCCGGCATTCCGCCAAAGGAAAATAGCAAAGGGATAAGCTGATTTTCCGATGAATTAGGATCAAGACTACTTGTGTCAATTTCAATTGTTGGCCAATCGGGTAAGTTAATTATAGTCGGTGGCTTGGTAACCGTTGCTACTGCCAATCCTTTGCCGATGGCAATTGTGTTTTCACTTGCTCTTAGCGCAGTCAGTTCGAACATTGACTGCGCTAGAAACAATAGAGAGACACCAATCACCCATTTATTTATCCGTAAAATGTTTTGTACCATAGAGGTATACTATTAATTATATTCTACAGATACAGTATAAGTGCCGGTGTAGGTGCCTGCGGTTTGTCCACTACCAACAGTGATAGTCGCGCCGACGTTTAAAGTTTCAGAACCACCTGTTAAAGTACCAGTACCGCTTGGATCACTCACCCAGGTGTTAACGGACATGGTATTACCGGAACCATCATCTAATGTTGCTGAGCCAGCGGGTAATGTTATCGCGTATGTGTATCCAGAAGAACCTGTTACATCAAAAGTGGCTTGTTGACCTGCGTCAGCACTTGAAAGGTTGACATCTCCAGTGGCTGTACGGCTTCCATCTGTTGCGATAACAACCGTACCGCCGGTGCCTGCTGCGAAATTACCAAATGATAATGCAGTATTTTCAGCGATGGCAATAGGGCCAACAACGGTCGCTGAAGCATTACCAGTATCGCTTGCGGCAAATGCCGCTTGGCTTGAAACAGTCATTACAGCAAGGGTAGTCAAAGTTAAAGCAATTTTACGAGTAGTTTTCATTATGGTGTCTCCAGTGTGTTACGGTCTAAGCGATTTGTTAAATTCGCTGTGGGCCAAAGTGGCCACGTTCGATCTAATCCTTGATCTACTCCGTTTGTGGAATTAAAGCTTTCCTGAAGTGTGAGTATGCTCACGTTTCATGGTTATTTTTCGTCCAAAGTGTGAACTTCGTTAGATAATATTTTTTAAGGGGGTATAAAAAATGATCGTATTGTGAGCTAAAATATTGATATTATTGAATATTAATGTTCTAAATTTTATGTAATTATTTTGTGGGGCAGTTGGCATTTTTATGTAGAAAGGTTAGTTGTAGTTGACAATTACGGTAAAACTACCGCTATAAGATCCTTCTTGCTGCCCAGAACTAGCCTGTAAAGTCGCTCCGACATCTAGATTTTGGTATCCAGAGCCATTTAGTGATCCGCTCGATGGGTTTTTAGTGAAACTGTTAACTGTCATTGACTGGGAGCCGTTACTCATACTAATACTACTCGGTAGGCTAATGGAATAACTACAATAGGATGTACCAGTAACATTGAAGCTTGCGGAAGTATAGGTGCCTCCCAATAACAGGACACCGCCAGTTGAGCTGCGATTTCCGCCAGTAGAAATTATGACATTACCGCTGGTACTGGTGGCAAAAGTTCCAAATTGTAAAGACTGGCTGTTGGAAATTCCAATTGAAGAACAACCACCCATACCACCACTACTACCCCCCATACCATAAGAGACAGGTGTGCTAAATCCGACAAACAATACCATTAGTATTGTGGTGGGCTTAAATACTGGGATTACTAGAGAGTATGGATTATGAGTCATTACCTATACTTCGACCAAAATTTAGAAATTATTAGTTTTTTAACGGATAAAAACTTTTTTCAAAGAATGGGCTCGATGGGTTTTTAGTGAAACTGTTAACTGTCATTGACTGGGAGCCGTTACTCATACTAATACTACTCGGTAGGCTAATGGAATAACTACAATAGGATGTACCAGTAACATTGAAGCTTGCGGAAGTATAGGTGCCTCCCAATAACAGGACACCGCCAGTTGAGCTGCGATTTCCGCCAGTAGAAATTATGACATTACCGCTGGTACTGGTGGCAAAAGTTCCAAATTGTAAAGACTGGCTGTTGGAAATTCCAATTGAAGAACAACCACCCATACCACCACTACTACCCCCCATACCATAAGAGACAGGTGTGCTAAATCCGACAAACAATACCATTAGTATTGTGGTGGGCTTAAATACTGGGATTACTAGAGAGTATGGATTATGAGTCATTACCTATACTTCGACCAAAATTTAGAAATTATTAGTTTTTTAACGGATAAAAACTTTTTTCAAAGAATGGGTCGGTGTTGCTGTATGTTTAATATATGATAACTTATGGAGCATTAGTAAACTTTGGGAATAAATTTGTATTTTACTCTCTCGCAATAAATTTGATATTCAGGATCATTATTGAGATGACGTTCTTCGGTCATAGCGCGCATATAATAAATACCTGTCCAGCTTAATACGCTACCAATCGCTAAACAGAATTCGAACAGAGATTTTTCAAACCACATGGCATACAAAATTGGCATACTACCAATCCACCATGCAAGATTTTTCGCGACGTAAGCCGGATGGCGAATGTAGGCATACGGTCCTTTACTAATAACTCCGCGATTGGTTAAGTTACTTGCTTTAAAGTTTAGTGCTACGGAAGCCCAGGAATAAACGCCTAATAACAATAGTATTGTAATTCCAAATACTAATTGCCAAGTAAAATCATTGAATTGAGGGTAGTCAGAGGAATACCAGCCGATAATTTCGGTTACAGCGGTATTAAAGGGGGGGTAACATGCAAGTGCGACAAACCAACCGAGCAAGGTAGGTTCTACAGAACGTATTTCATTGTTTAATTTCGGGTGTTCTATCGTATAACCTATAAGAAAAAAAGCGACATCGACTAAAAAAATTATGTGAAATAAAAGCCAATAACCTTTTGGAAAAAACTCACCATAATCAATAAAATCAACAAAGTTCCAGATAGTATTTACAGTATGGTTGAAGAACCAAAGAAGCACTAATGGAATAAAAAATATTTTGACCAGTGTGCCCAAGATGGCAATTCGTTCGATTTCATTGGGCTTGCGTTTGGGTAAATTAATGAGTGCTTGCCAAAATAAAACGCTTTTTGTTTGATAATTCTCTGGCAAAGATAGATAAAAAAATGGTAGCAAAATAACATTGAGCAATACGTAATAGTAGAACACTTCATTGGTAGAAATAGTAAACAGCATCAAATCATGACTACCACTAAAAAACTCTTTGTAATAGGGCTGATAGCTGAAGAACTGATAGCCTACAAATAGTAATGCTAGTGCTGCTGTATAATTTATTACAACTGCTTTTACCCGCTTAGTTGGTGTTTTCATTTAGCACTCAAAAAATTAAACATTATTGATATTGAGCAATTGCTATACCGAGATTTGGGCTATATGCATGACACCATCGTATGCCTTGGTTAATCTACAATAGTGGGGATATCTAACTGTTCGCTTAGCCATTAGAACAGTTTAAGCAAAGTCTCAAGTCTTGTTTATAAACCTTCGATTAAGGCGTGAAAATCTGGTCTAACTTGAACAAATATTCCAAATATTCATTCAAAATTAGAAACTTAAGATTTAGCCGATTTCTTCCGATACATACTCACTATCGTACAAAGTAAGTTTTAATAGCGAGAGATGACAGTGTTTCTGCCGAGAAACACAGTTTATTGTGCAGTGAGAGTCGAAAGAAAACATTTGAAATGAAAAATATGCGTGTTCAAACCGCAAACCAAGCAAATGATGAAAGCCAGGCGAGTCAACTACTTGTAGTCCAAGCTTTTTCATTAGTGGCATCGTGCTTAGAATTTCCAAGTTATCAAGCTGCTGCAACGGGTTTAGCTACAAATCTTGCGACTCGACTACAATGTGAAAGGGTTAGCATTGGTCTATCAAAAAATCAACGCCTGCATATTAGTGCAATGTCATATAGTGCGCGCTGGGATAAACGCTCCAACTTGGTTCAATCAATAAATGCTGCAATGGATGAGTCATGTGATCAGGAAACAACAATTGTTTATCCAGTGCCAGTTAAAGATGCGAAAAAGAAATTTGTTGGTGCTCACAAGAAACTGTCTGACAGTCAGAAATCAGTCGTTCTTTGTACAGTACCACTATCAAATGAAGGTCAGGTGACAGGGGCAATTACGCTTGAGCGAAATGTAAAAAATCGATTCCAACCCTCATCTGTTCAATTGATCGAGCTAGTGGCCACAATTGCAGGACCTTTATTGGAGATGAAACGTTTGGAAGAGCGCTGGATAGTGCGAAAATTGTGGGAGTCAATATTGAATGCAATTGGGCGCATTATTGGTTTAGGTTTCATAAAAACAAAATTAATTCTGCTTATTGTGTCTTCAATGGTCGTATTTATGTTGATGACTAACGGTACTCATCGAGTTACTGCGGATTCAATTCTCGAAGGCAGTGTACAGCGAACAATATCAGCTGCTTCAGATGGGTATGTTATGTCATCTGCTGTTAGGGCAGGTGATACGGTATCTGAAAATCAAGTGATGGCAAAACTAGATGATAAAGATCTTCAGTTAGAAATCGAAAAGCTAAAGAGCCAACGAAGTCAATTGGAACATGAATTTCAAGATGCACTAGTTCAGCATAAGCGACTTGAAATATCGGTATTAACCGTGAAGCTCAGTCAGATAGATACGGAGCTCGATCTAATTAATGAACGACTAGCTCGACTAAAAATTGTTTCTCCATTTGACGGTATTGTTTTAGAAGGAGATTTAACACAAGCTTTGGGTATGCCCATTAAACGAGGTGATGTAATGTTTAAGATTGCTCCTTTAAATGATTATCGGGTGATCCTGAGCGTTGATGAGACTGATATAAGTTATATGCAAGTAAATCAACATGGAATGTTAACGCTGACTGGTTTGCCTGATGAAAATTTTGATATTGCAATAGAAAAAATTACGCCAGTATCCAAAGCCAAAGATGGAAGGAGTGTATTTCATGTTGAAGCGAAGTTATCTCAGAATGATCCTCAATTGAGACCGAATATGAAAGGGATTAGCAAAATAGAGATAGGGGAGAAAAAATTATTTTGGATTTTCACTCATAAGCTAGTTGATTGGTTTTATCTACATACATGGGCATTTTTGCCTTAGGTTTTTAGTAGAATGGATAATTTATTTAGTTCTTCATGGTACAGCGTATCAAATCTAAAGCCAAGACTGAGGCAGCATGTTGATGTATCAAGCCACAAATTTCGTGGTGAGACTTGGTATATTTATCAGGACAGCGTTTTAGGTAGATCTCATAAATATTCCACAATGGTACATTTTTTTCTTTCTTTAATGAATGGCAAAAGAACTGTCAATCAATTGTGGGATTCGCTTAATACCAAATTTGGTGATGACTCTCCTACTCAAGATGAGGTTATTCAGTTATTAGCGCAGCTTCATTATTCTGAAATAATAATGACGGATGTGACCCCTCAGATTGAGGAGCTTTTTCAGCGTGCTCAAAAAGAAAAAATGAAGGATTGGAAAAAGCGTTTTTCAAACCCTATTGCATTGCGCTTCTCATTGTTAGACCCAGACCGAATTTTATCCAGACTTCAGCCATTTGTTGGTTGGATATTTACCAAGCTGTTTGCCGTTTTATGTGTCGCATTCTTAATTATGGCTGGCATAAATGCAGTAAGTCACTGGGGCTCACTATCTCATTATGCTAGTCACAATCTTTTATCCACGAACAATTTATTAATACTTTGGCTGGTTTATCCGGTGATGAAGCTGATTCATGAACTGGGGCATGCTGCCGCAGTTAAAACTTGGGGAGGTGAGGTACATGAAATGGGTGTTATGTTTCTCTATTTCACACCTGTCCCTTATGTTGATGCTTCTGCCTCAGCTGCGTTTCGTAGTACTTATAAACGTGTAGTTGTTAGTGCTGCGGGGATTATTTCAGAACTTTTACTTGCAGCAGTTGCGCTTTTTGTTTGGTTGAATGTAGAGCCAGGAATTGTGCAAGAAATTGCATTCAATGTGATGCTTATCGGTGGTGTTTCTACTTTGTTGTTTAATGGTAACCCGCTTATGCGATATGACGCATATTATATGTTGTCTGATGTAATAGGTATCCCCAATCTGGCTAATCGATCAAATAAGCATATAGGTTATATTATTCTTCGCCATATCTTTGGTGCAAAAGAGTTTACATTACCATCAAGGTCTGGGGGAGAAGCTCTCTGGTTTATTGTATATGGCTTAAGTTCCTTTTGTTATCGAATGTTCATTTTGTGCTTTATTTTATTGTTTATTACAAAGCAATATTTTTTCATTGGAGTTGCGTTAGGGGTATGGATAGCCTTATCCCAAGTTGCGATGCCTTTAGCGAAGCACATAATGTTTGTCTTAACCGATTCCAGAATGAAGAGGCGCCATCTTAAAGTTTGGGCTTCATCTATTTTATTTTTCGGTGTTTTCTACCATGTGTTATTTAATATCCCTATTCCGTACGCAACAGTGGCAGAAGGTGTTGTTTGGTTAGATGATAATGCTCAGATTAGAACCAGTAATGATGGGTTTGTTTCTCAAATTCATTTTATAGAGGGCGATATTGTTTTGAAAGGTGATGTGTTAGTGGATTCTGTTGATCCATTGTTAAACTCCAAAGTATTTGCACTAAGTTCAGAACTGTCGCAGCTTGAATTAGAATATCGTTCGGAATGGAATAAAAATAGGACAAAGCGAAAAATTATAAAGGAGCAGATAGAAAGCGTTAAATCAGAAATTAAGCGAATTAATGAAATATCTGATTCACTTACGATTCGTAGCCCAGGTGATGGAGAAATCATTGTTCCAAATTCGGTTGATTTGGTTGGGCAATATTTAGAAAAAGGTTCACTGATTGGCTATATACTCGATGATTCTCGATTCTCTGCTCGACTGTTGGTTACTCAAGATAATATGAATCTGATAAAAAAAACGGATAAAATTAGTGTTCGATTTGTTGATCGAATGAATAAAGAATTTGATTCTTCCTTGATTCGTATCGTCCCGGCGGCTACAGAGAAATTGCCGAACGCTATTTTAGGTGAAAAAGGTGGAGGGGAAATAAAGCTAGATCCTAAAGATACTAAAGGCTTAACAGCGGTAAATAAACATTTTGAAATTTGGATTACGTTGCCTTCAGTTGAAGAAAATTTGCTAGTAGGGTCTCGAGTATATGTAAAATTCAGTCATGAAAAGCGACCTTTTATCGCTAGTTTTGAGCGCTGGATTGATCAGCTATTGTTGAGACAGTTTAATGTCTAGTTCCATTCCGAGACCGGGTATAACGCTTGGGCTTTATCCTGAGTTTCGTGATCAGATGTCAATCAAGGCAGTATGCACAAAAAATCACATTTTTAAGATTTATAATGTTAAAAAACATGGTAAAACATCTGCACTTCGCCGAGTGGCAAAAGAAATAGTCTGTAACGGCGAAGAACTAGAGTCATTGAGTCATGCTGACCTGAAGCTAAAACTTGATGATGTACGATTCTCCCTTATTCGTAAGGGACTAATCGAAAAAAATGTCGTTCAATCTTTCGCAATAATTCGAGAAATAGCGTCCCGGACCTTAGGTATGAGGCATCATGAATGTCAGCTTATGGGTGGTCTGGTGATGATAAATAATATGTTGGCGGAAATGGATACAGGTGAGGGAAAGACTTTAACTGCTACGTTAGTAGCGGGAACTGCAGCTTTAGCAGGGATCCCTACCCATGTATTGACTGTTAATCAGTATTTAGCACATCGTGATGCAGAAAGTATGACTCCTCTTTACAGGGAATTAGGTTTAACGGTTGGTGTTGCAACAGATCTTGAGTCTGATCATGAACGACGATACGCTTATCGTTGTGACATTGCTTACTGCACCGGCAAACAGATAGCATTTGACTATTTGCGAGATCGAATGATTTTAAAAAATGAAGATACTCGTTTGCATTTGCAACTAGCTCAATTACCGGAAAATTTTGTTAGATCTAAAAATTTATTTCTTAGAGGTTTGTGTTTTGCAATCGTTGATGAGGCTGATAGCGTATTGGCAGATGAGGCACTTAATCCACTTGTTATTGCAAATCAGGAAGCTTCCAAAGAGCAAGAGTTGATTTATCATCAGGCTTTAGGTATAGCAAAGGAATTGCGTGAAAATATAGATTTTAAAGTAGATGAGAATAATTTTAAAACGGAAATTACTGATGTTGGCGAAGCAGAAATAACAAAACTGAGTGAATCTTTTGGTGGTATATGGAGCGGTAAGCAACGGAGGTTACATATCTGCAAATTAAGTCTCAACGCACTATATCTGTACAAAAAAGACAAACACTATTTGGTAGAAGATGATGAAGTTAAAATCATTGATCAAAATACCGGACGATTAATGCAAGACCGGGCTTGGGAGCAAGGATTACATCAGTTAATTGAATCAAAAGAGGATTGTACAATTACTGGTCAGCGAGAGACTCTTGCTAAGCTCACTTTTCAACGTTTTTTTAGACGTTATTTAAATCTAGCGGGTATGTCTGGTACGGCGATGGATCTACAAAAAGAACTGAAACTCATTTATGGATTAAAAGTGGTTAGAATTCCTACCCATAAACCTAGCCTTAGAAAAGCTTGTCAAACTTGGTTGTTTGAATCGGAAAATAGCAAATGGCTTGCTTGTGTGCGTAGAATCAAACAGTTACGTATGCAAAATAGACCTGTTCTCATTGGAGCGAAAACTATAGATGAATCCGAAAAGCTGAGTGAGTTATTGGATGAGTATGGGCTTGATCATCAAGTTCTGAATGCCCGACATACCCAAGAAGAAGCGAATATAATTTCACAAGCTGGGATGCATGGTTCAATCATTGTGGCAACCAATGTCGCTGGTCGAGGTACCGATATCGTATTAGATAAGCAATCTAAAGAAAATGGTGGTTTACACGTTATAGTCATTGAGCAGAATGATGCTAGACGGATTGATCATCAGTTTTATGGTAGGTGTGCTCGACAAGGTGATCCGGGGAGTTATGAAATGTTTCTGTCTCTAGAAAGTTATGGAATTCAACAGTTTTATCCAAAGTGGGTGTTGAAAATGTTGTTAGGTTTTGCATCAAGATTTGGCGCTGTACCAAATTGGATTGCGAATAAAGTTATTAGACTTCCTCAAATTATGAAAGAAAGGGAACAGAAAAATCTACGATTTGCATTGTTGAAAATGGATGAGCAATTAGAAAAATTACTCTCTTTTACTGGAAAGCAAGAATAGATATGTTGTTATGGATGAAAAAATATATAAATTAAAAACATTTTCCATCCTCTGTAGTATTTTTTTCAGTGTAGATTTGTTTGCTGTTGATGTTAGAAGCCAAGAGCAACCCGGCTCAATGGATTGTGTGATTGAGCCTTATCTTGTGACTGAGGTTAGCAGCGCAGTCAATGGTATTATCCAATCAGTTTATGTGGAAAAAAGTAATAAAGTTAGAAAAGGACAAAAATTGGCAAGATTGGAGTCCTCTGTTGAAAAAACCTCTGTCGCACTGTCAAAAGCCAAGGCGAAACAAAAAGAAGATATTGACACGAAACGAATAAACTGGAATTTTTATTCTGGTAAACAAAGGCGTGTTGGTGAGTTATTCAAAAATAAAGCCGTAACTTCACATGAAAAAGAAGAAGCAGAGATGAATACTGAAATCGCGAGGCTTGAATATAAGCGCGTTCAATCTTTACAGCGTATTGCAGAAATGGAGTTGGCAAGAGCAGAAGCTGCGCTTAAACTACGAACCATTCGTAGTCCAATCTCGGGTGTCATAATTGAAAAATATTTATCACCTGGCGAGTCTGTAAAAGATAGACCTTTATTTAAATTAGCGCAATTAGATCCTCTTAGAGTAATAGTAATAGCACAGACTGAGATGTTTGGAAAAATACTACCCGGCATGGAAGCAGAAGTTAGAACAATAACAAATCCTGATATTCCATTAACGGCTGTAGTAGATATTGTTGCTCCCGTCATTGATGCTGCCAGTGGCACGTTTGACATTATGTTATCATTGCCGAATCCAGAACATTCGTTGCCAGGTGGTTTACGCTGTAAAATTCAATTTAATGAATTAAAAGCTGTATCACGATAAGCTTTTGATTATTAAGTCACAAGTCCTTTCTTTCCTGTCTTTTTAACTACAATCTTGGTTCATAAACCATTGTATCTAATAGTTAAACATAAACTTCACTTGGACGATATATAAGCGTAGTTTTCTGCAGTTTAATGTTTAGCTAAAATATTTTCTAATGCGCCTATTACTAGATATTTGGTCAATTTAGTGAAAAATAATATGTCAAAAAAATCTAAACCGAATAATCAGCTGTTGACTGAAGAGTTGGAGCCTCGTTTATTGTTATCTGCTGGTGTGGAAGCATTGCTAGTAGGTGATGTTGTTACTGATTCTCTTTTACCATCGGCAAACGATGCGAGTATACATTTGCTTAGTGCTGAGCAAATGCAGAGCTATTCGATAAGTAGTGGGACTTCCGAACAACGACAAGAAATCGTTTTTATAGATAGCGGCGTCTCAAATTTTGAGCAGATCAGTGAAGATATTAAGAATGATAGTTCTGAACGAATAATTGATGTTGTGGTCATCGACAGTCAAGAAGATGGAATTCAACAAATTAGTGATATTTTAGCTGAGTACCAAGAAATCGATGCAATTCATTTTGTCACTCACGGAACGGCTGGTACGGTTCAATTAGGGGAGACCACGTTAAATAATAATACACTTACTCAATATGCTGATGAAATTGAAACCTGGGGCCAGGCACTTTCCGAAGATGCGGATCTACTATTTTATGGTTGCGACATTGCGGAAGATGATAATGGAAAGTTGTTCATTTCAGAGCTGAGTGAACTCACAGGTGCAGATATCGCTGCTAGTACAGACCTTACTGGACAACAAGGAAAGGGTGGAGATTGGGAGCTTGAGTATAACAAAGGTGACATTGAGACAGCTAATGCTTTATCGAATTCGACTCAGCAACGTTTTTCAGCGGTATTGTCACTATCACTGGCGGATGAAACAGTGTCTATTGATGAAAATTCGGCAAATGGAACCACCGTTACCACTGTCACTGCCACTGGCACTGATCAATATTTACAATCTATTTATTGGGTTGACAATGATCAAAATAAAATAGTAAAGGCAGATCTTGATGGGACAAACCAAACGGATGTTCTTACAGGATTGAGTAATCCCAGAGCAATAATTATTGATGCAGACGGGGGAAAAATCTATTGGAGCAACGACCAGGGGTCTGGCTCGTCCGAAATTAAGCGCTCTGATATGGATGGTTCAAATATAGAAACTATTGTTGGAGGATTGGATCAGGTAGATACCTTGGAGTTAGACGTCGCTAATTCAAAAATATATTGGACAGATTCGGATGCTAATAATATCGGGCGCACCGATATGGCTGCCGGATCCACTGCCGAAATTATATTTGATAGTAGTGATGATGATATAACCGAACCGGAAGGGATAAGTTTTGATTTCATCAACCGTAGAATGTATTTTCATGATGATGGTGAATCCAGTTTTGGTTACTTCGATATAGCCACAGACAACACTATTAGTAATTTTACAGAGAGTCAAACTGGCGTATCTCTAGCTTCAGATATTACAGCAGATTCAAACAATTATGTTTATACTTCAAATTCTAGCGGGATCATACGTGGGACGCTTGCTGGAAACAGCTTTACCACCATTGAGTCTACTTCAACTGATGGATTTCATACATTAGATCATGGAACTCAAGTTTTGTACTACACCTATGATAATGGTTCAAGTACTAGTTTAAGAAGTTACGATATTGGGTCAGACACGGTAACTACTATAGCAACGATTAGTGGTGGTAGTTCTGTGGATGTTAAAGAGATCGATTTGGGTGACCCCGAGGCAGTCGTGTATTCAATTACTGGCGGTAATACAAATAGTGCTTTTGCAATTAACTCGTCTACGGGTGAAATCACAGTAAATGACATAAATGAGTTAGATTACGAAACGACAACATCATACACGCTGACTATCACTGCAACTCAGAATGCAGATAGCACGACTGCTACTATCACAGTAAATATAAATGATGTAAATGAAGCCCCAACTGCAGCTAA
>Ga0316207_10003437_pt1 | contig 14711 bp, 7 predicted proteins | sample 6weekpyrite_MG_FD_204943 | JGI IMG/M metagenome (GOLD analysis project Ga0316207, IMG submission 204943) | Microbial mat bacterial communities from mineral coupon in-situ incubated in ocean water Damariscotta River, Maine, United States -... | ecosystem: Environmental > Aquatic > Marine >... | reverse complement strand
AATAAGGATTGGATATTTTGTAAAAAATTATCCTTACATAAAAGCTGCTCGCTTTGAGAATAAAAACCAAACGTGTGATAACTTAATTTGGCCGATTGCAATACCATCAACTTAGGTTGTAATGATTGTGGTAACCCCTGTATTTGTTGGCTAATTAATTCAAGATGCTTAAGCGCCATGTCACTGTCAACAATCAATAAATCTACTTTATGAGCCTTCAAGTATTTCGCATTCAGTTGTTGCTCAAAGCTATCTATTCGAGCTAATTTATCGAACTTCCCATTCGCTGATTGCACATTATCTTTAATACATTCTGCTAGTAAAACATTGTTAGAGAGCAAGACTAGGTTAGTATTTTCTAAGCTGTTTGTTAAACTAATTCGATCTTCACTTTGAGTATTAGCGGCAAGGGCTAGCGGTAAATCAAAACTCACTTGATAACCATCATCCATAATTTGAGCAACAATATTCTCACCGTGTTGCTTAGTAAATAAAAGCTTAAAAATATCAACTAGCGCGAATGTAGTTCGCGTTGATGATTGTGACTCAAGTAATTGGTTAACTATATCAGGCAAAATCTCTATTGACGCTTGTTTGACCTTAATAATAAAGCGTACTTGTTGTTGACCGGCACTTTTATCATGTACTTGCAAATGAAAATGCAATTGACTTGCCTGAGACTTATCTTTGAGTGAGCTTAATGACGCCTCTAATAAAATATCGAGAAATAAGTTTATTAGTTGCTGAAAAAGTCGAAAATCAACTTTAGCCTGAGATAATAGTTGTTCATCAAAACTAAAAAACAATTCACTGTTATAACGCTGTAACTGCGGTTGTTTATTGAATAAAACCGCATGGATCTCATCAACTAAATTGATATCAATAAGCGACAGTACTGAGTTGTTTAATTGCGTTTCCTGCGCTAAATAAAATAGCCTTAACTGTTGATATAACGCAGTTATCTCTGTTGTCTGGTAAATATTATCATTACCAAGCAATGCCTTACTTTTAAACACAATAGCCTGTTGTTGTTGCACTAAAGGTAAAGCGACATCTGCTAAGTGCTGATAGCGTTGTAATTCCCTATTATAAATGTCAGCAACTTGCTCTTTTGAGTCGAATTGCTGTTGTTCATTGCTTTGTTCTAACTCTGCAATTACTTGTTCTTTTTGCTCAATAAGCTGCAGGCTTGATTGGTGTTGGTGAGATAATTTTTGAAATTCTTGCTCATTATGCTCTGGTTTAGCAATACTTTGTAATTGCTTTAAAATTTCTTGAGTTTCCATGCAATTAGCCATGGCAACGCTTTGCTCACTCTTTTGCAAAGCGCGCTGAATGATCACCACACTTTGCTGTGCTCTAAACCTAATTTGTTCACGTAATTGCCATAGCAAATAACAAAAAACAAAAAACGATAAAACAATGCCCACAGCTAAAATAAATGCGATTTTTTGCTCTGACAATTGAATATTAAATTGTGTTAACGCTGCTTGAATAGCACTGACATTGCTGGTTTTTCTTGGTGTATATGGGGTAAGTAGTAGTTGGCTAATTTGTTGTTGCTGTGCTTTTAAGTTGGCATGATAATCCTGCGCTAAACGAATATAACCCTGCCATTTTGCTAGCGCTCTTTGTTCTGTTATGACTATTTTTTCAAAAGCATCTATTTGTTGGTATACATCCGCCATCGCATTTATATTGCCATTATTTTTTAATTGCTTACTGTGCGCTAAAGCCTGTTCAACTTTAAAGCGCAGCAGCTCAAAATTTTCGATAGGCGTGTACATAGTTAGCTGCTCAAAACTAGCTAAAATTTCTGCCAATAAAGTTTGCAGTTTTTGTAGTTCACTTATCTGCTGCACCGTTTCTACTAAAGCTTTAGCTTGTGACTGTGAAGACAATAATTTTTGACTAGCAATTTTTTCATCTATGATTGGCGTTATTGAAAACAACATCAACTGTAATTGAATAATGCTACTTTGCTTCAATTGCTGATTACGCGTATCGCTATCTTGAATACGAGAAACGATATCTTCAGCAGATTTGTGTTCATTTAACCATTGCTGAAATAGTTGTACATTTGAATTGTTCAGCAGTAACAATTGTCGATCACTAGCAATTAATTGACTGTGTAACTGCACATAGCTTGCTACATTTTCTGCAACTAAAAGCTTATTAACGAGTTCCTCAGACTTTTGTAATGCCGTCACTTTGTTGAATTGCTGAGTTAATGGAATTAATTGGTTTTCAATGAGTAAGTTGTTTTGTACATTACTTTGGTAAAATAGCGCAGCTATCAACGCCATCATTACCATCACAGTGAACACCAATGACAATAATTTTGCAGTGAATAATTGATATAATGGTTTTAGCTGAACTTGTGGTGTTATTGAGTTTGATACAGCTTGGTTTTCTGACTGCGTTTTCGCTTCGTCAATTTCGCTCATAGCTTTTATTTTTATTCTAAATTCCCTCGTTGCTTTAGTTTATACCAAAGCACAAGGAAAATAATAGCTATGTGCTAATGTAATTAGCGTTTTTTACTGACCCATGCCCATTCCATTGCACACTCAATAGGTTGTTGCCCTGATTCATCGGTAATAATTACCGGTACTATCACATCGCCCTTTTCTTGTTGTTCAATTTGCTGTATTTGCTCTGGTGTTAATGCGGCAACTGCAGTCAAATTACCCTGCATTCTTCTCTGATAATTTACTTGCATTGACTTTAACAACGGTAATTTGCTATCGGGGACATTCATGCCAAACACAATACCAGTGGCCGATTCAGCTAATACTGCCGCTGCAATAGCGTGAATACCACCAATATGGTTCTGTACTGATTTTTTATTTTTTAATGACAAACGGGTTTGGTGGTGACTTATTTTCTCTATTTTTACCCCTGTAGTACCCGCAAATTTCACTTTAGTTGTGAATAATGTTGTCAGTAAAAATGACTGCATAAATTGCGGTGTTTTGTTTACTTTACTAACGAATGAGCTAAATTTATTTGCCATAATATTGACCTTAATGAATGCTTTTATCTGCTATGATTTTTCTTATTGTCAAATAACTGGTCTGACCTGTAAAGAGTTATTTTTATTTTTCTAGAAATAACTTCCTTTAATAGACTTTCTACTGCTAACAACATCGCTTCTAATAATATCTTCTGCTTAATTTTTATTCACTTCAAGTCGATAACCTGATCATAACTTGATAAGACTACAACATTATGAGTATTGCCACTTTAGGGTTATCTCAACAACAGAGTTATCAACAAACATCCGCACAAACTCGTAAGGTGGCATTACTAAGGCCCGAAAAACTGATGCCAGATAAGCTGACGCCTGAGCAAACAAGGGTGAATAATAATAGTACTGCTCAGTTTGAATCCTCACTTTTAAACAAGTTTAGTGCTCAAACGTCAATAAACACAGCTCCTATACAAAACGATGTCGAAGACCTTACCTATGACAAACCTAAAGAAGCCAAGTTGCAATTAATGGTGCTAGTTTTAGAGAGTTTTTTAGGACGTCAGTTAGGTCTCAGTGATTTCAGTTTTTTTACTGCAAATACAGCAGTCAATGAAACCCGAAACGCTACTGATTTTGCTGAACTTAAGCAAAACCTATTCACTGCAGCAACTGAATTAGTGAATATTGACGGACAGTCATTTCAACAAGGTGATTTATTATCCATAGAACAATGGACCACTTCTAAACAACAGCTAAATTATCAAGTACAGGGAACGTTCACTATTAATGATCAAGAATTATCACTCAATTATAATTTTGCTTTATCAAGTGAGCGCACTAGCTACAGTAAAACAGAAATAACTGCCGCTGCATTAAAAGATCCTTTAATTGTACAATTTGGCTCACAAGGCCTAGGCGCTATTATCGGGCAAAAGGACTTTGCCATAAATAAAGACGATATTATTGATAACTTACCTCTTTTTTCAGGTGACGTTGGCTATTTGGTTTTTGATAAAAATGACAACCAACAAGCAGATAACGGCAGTGAGTTATTTGGCCCGAAAACAGGGCAAGGTTTTGCCGAGTTGACACTATTAGACAGTAACAAAAATGGTTTTATTGACGCTGAAGATCAGCAATTTGAGCAGCTTTATCTTTGGCAACCAAGTGAAAGTAATACTCAAGCTGAGCAATGGTTATCATTAAAAGAGGCAAAAATACAAGCCATTAGTTTATCAGCAGTTAATACGCCTTTTGATTTTTATGACCAAAAAGGGCAAATACAAGCTCAATTACGCCAGTCTAGTTTTGCTATTAGTGAGGGCGGTTACGGCAGAGGCGTGCATCAGGTTGATGTACGCATTTGATAAACGCTTAACATAACTGATTAAGTTTGATAAAAACCTTTTTATTTTCTCTTCTCTGCAAAAAGCAAAATTAAAATCTACAGCTATACTTACTCTCTATCAGTAAAAGTTCTACTAGACGAACTAAGCGTTTACCCATTAATTGCACTAGGACAATTAAATGAAAAATGCACTTTATGATAAGAAGGTTTTTTGCTTAGTGAGCTATTCCGTAAAAGGATGGTTAGTTTTTTTATTTTTTCACAGCCAAATTGCTTTTGCGACACTAGAGCAAGATGTAGAAAAAATAATGTTGTTAATTGAACAACAGCAAAGTGAGCAAGCGTATCAGTTCGCCTTGGCAAACGCCTTTGAACATGAAGGACTTATTGAATTTGATTACGCTTTGGGGCTAGCTGCGCAAGCAAGCCGACACTTTAATCAAGCTGTTTTTGCTTTTGAGCGTGTGGTAAAAAGCCAACCTTTGCGATTGTTACCGCGCTATGCTTTAGCGACAAGTTATTTTTCTGCCGGTAATTTAGTTGCAGCACAGTTAGAATTTGAGCAAATAAAGGCGGTTGCTGAGCCAAAACAATTTCCTAATATTAATAATTATTTGCATGCCATTAATAAGGCGCTTAATCGCTCGGCAGCACAATGGGAAAACTTGCTAGATTTAGGTATTGGACTTGATAGTAATGCCAATAGCGGCATTGACGATGCAGTTATTTTTGTGCCTCTACTCGGACAAGTTTCGTTATTCGATTCGAGTCAAACTTTAGATGATAATTTTTTACAGGTGCAGCTGCAAAGTAATTATATAAAACCGCTTAATTTAAACAGCCATTGGTATGCATTAGGCAAAATTCGTTATGCTGATTACCAAGACAACCCTGAAATGTCTCGCCTATTTGCTGACTTTTTGACAGGTTACCAGCGTAAAATAAACAAAAACACCTTTACTATTAATGGCTTTTATCGAACTATGTGGCTTGGCTCAAGCTGGTCAACGGATAATAAATACCTTGATTATTATGGACTAACTGCAGGTGTGGCTCATTCCTTGTACAAAAATAGCGACTATGGACTCGATCTAACCTATGCCCAATTAGATTATGAACAAAAGTATTTAAACAGAAGCCAGTTACTTGCCAACTTATGGTATCGAACTAATTTTGAAATATTTAGCTCTAAAATCACTTTATCATTAGGACAAGAAGCTGCTGATAGGACTCAATTAAAACATTTAGGTCGTGATTTTTTAGGGGCAAGTTATCAAATAAGCAAACAATTGAACAATGATATTTTACTTAAAGGTCAGCTTGATTATATCTATTCAGATTATCAAGCTGATCACCCTTTGTTTGCTGAGCAACGTGTCGATTCAACCTTTAGAGCAAGTATTGATTACCAACAGTATTTTGCTGAAAACTGGTCTTGGTTAGTTAAAGCCATTTACATCGATAATCAAAGTGAACTGGTTATTTACGATTACCAACGCACCGTCATTTCCACTGCTGTTCGATATCAATTTTAATGAGGATAATATCAATGAAACATTCATTTCTAATTATCAGTCTTAGTGTTATATACCTGACTTTGGTGGTGCCAATGTTCACCTTTGCCGAGGATACAGCAGGAAAAACCATTGTAGCGCGAGGTCAGGTTAACGCCAAAAATTTACAACAGAGCAGAAAATTAATCCGCCGTAGCCCTGTTTATTTACTTGATACAGTTGCTACCGGTAGCAATAGTAATACCCAGTTACGCATGATTGACGGTGGTTTATTATCCTTACAGCAGCAAACCCAATTAATAGTTGCTGCTTATCAATTTGATCAAGAAACCAATGAGGGCAGCGTTAGTTTGAACTTGCTCAAAGGTGGTTTAAGAACAGTAACCGGCGCATTGAAAACAGGTGTTGATCAATACAAAATGCAAACGCCTGTGGCAAGTATTGGCGTTAGAGGCACACACTATGAAGCAGAATTAGTGCAAGGCAGCTTATATTTATCAGTATGGGATGGGGCGATAGATGTGCAAGTTACCGTTGGTAGTAAACCAATGAAGTTTAGTTTAGGTGAACACGAAGATTATAAATTTGCCATTGTTCATGCAAACGGCGAAGTAGAATTTACTTTAAAAGTACCTAAAGTTTTTTCCCAGGGTCATAGTCTCGCCATGTTATCTGAACCACTACTTAATGTGGCTCAAACCTCAAAACAAGAGCAGCTCATCAAAGAAGAATATCCGCAACGCTATCTTAGTAACACCGACGAAAGCATAAGTAACGAAGAGTTTGATCAAACTGGAAAAATCTTGTTCGATAATGATGATATTTGGGGATCGTTAATCCCGACATCACCAGATGTTATTACACAACTTAGCGGCACAGTAACTTTCGACCAAATACTTGAGCAAAGTATCGTCAGTAATTCAGGGGCGATCACAGATCTCTCAATGAATATGACGGTTAACTTTGATACTGCGCGAGTACCCACAGGACAGCTTTCGTTTAACGATACTAATGGTCAGTGGTTTGCCGTTTTCAATGGCATTATTAATGCTGACGCATTAGAAATAAATATCAATTTTGCTTCTTATAATAATAACTTAGTCGACGGGAGTATTAATGGCTTATTTCTAAACAACGGCTCACAGATATTTGGCGATTTTTCACTTACTCAAATCAACAACCCTGTAAACAACGCTGGTGGTAGCTTTTTACTGGTAGAGAGCCCTTAAGCAATAAATTAGCTAGATATAAACATAAACGTAAAAATGAAAAGTAACCAACACTTAATAGGCTAGGATGACAATAAATATGCATAATTATCATATTGCTAGAACAATTGTAATTACCAGCTTGCTAAGCACATTATTAGCTTGTGGTGGTAGCGATAATTCAGCCTCAACAACAGTTTTACCAGAGCAATCAACTATCATTTCTGGAACAATTAGCCCTGCTTTTAATCGCAACGGGCAAGACAATGAATCTACTATTGGGCGAGCCGTATTAGGTAAAAGTGCAACCAATGCTACTGGCTCATTTAGTCACCCTGCTAACAATGAAGTTTTTGCTGGAAATATTCTCGCTTCTGTCGATGTCAATGAACCCGATGGCATTGCTGCAGTCGCAATCAGTTTTAATCAAAAAAGCGAAGTACTATACCTTTGTAATAATACCTCACAATGCTCAGGGGTTAACTTTCATAAAACTCAAACTAGCATAAATCCTGCAGATTTCAACATCTATACTGGCCCACTAACACTTGGTTTATGGGTAATAGACTTGAATCAGAATCAGATGCAAGTAGATGCCGTAACGGTCAACTGGCAGCGACGTCGAATTACAGACTTGATTGCAACCCGCAATGAAACTGGTGACAACATCACCTTAAGCTGGCAAGAACAAAGTGAATTACTTAGATATAATATTTACCTTGCCAGTGAAGAAAATGTCAATCAACAAACCTATCAACAGCTAGCTGATGGCCAAGCGGTATTATCTTTAGAAGGAGCAACTCACACCTTTAGTGATTTGATCCCTAGTAAAACTTATTATTTCCTTATTGTAGGTGTTGATGGCAGTGGCGAAAGTGCCTTTAGCAGTCAAATACGAATGGATCCAAATGCGGGGATTATTAACCAACCTCCAACAGCAAATGATGAAAATTTGGTCGGTAATCAAGGTCAACCAATTAATGGTAACTTATTAGCAAATGATGCAGATGCTGATGGTAATGCTCTCTCGGTAACCGTCATTCCAATTCGTTCACCTAAGTTTGGTGATGTTACCCTTGAAAGCAATGGTAACTTTACTTATGTACCACAGAACACTTTTTCAGGACAAGATAGTTTTGATTACGAAATTCAAGATGGTCAAGGGGGCTTCTCACAAGCAAGCGCATTAATAGAAATTATTGCAGGAAATGTCGCACCACAAGCTGTTGATGATAACTATAGTGTTGCCACCAACCAAACATTGACTATCGACGCACCCGGATTATTAGCTAATGATAGTGATTTAAATGGTGATGCCCTTAGTGTCAGCACCACACCAATTGTTAATGTCGCTATGGGCAGCTTATCTTTAGCTACTGATGGCAGTTTTGTCTATACCCCCAACAGCGACTTTGCTGGCGTAGATAACTTCAGCTATCAAATAACTGATACCTCAGGCTTAACCGATACCGCCCAAGTTATCATTACCGTAGGCGGGCAAAACACACCACCAGATGCCGTAAACGACAGCTATTCAACTATGCAAAATGTAACCTTGATAGTTGATGGCAACACTTATTCAAGCGTGTTAGCCAATGATTCAGACCCTGATGGCGACAATATTCAACTCACTAATACGCTAATAAATAATGTCGACAATGGCACTTTAACTATTAGTACTGATGGCTTATTTACTTATATTCCAAACACTAACTTTACTGGTATCGACAGTTTTATTTATGAAATAACAGATGGCCAAGGAGGGCTAGCTCAAGCAACAGTTACAATTACTGTTGCTGCTGAGAATCAAGCGCCGGTTGCTATCGATGACACTGCTTCAGTAGATGAAGATCAAACTGTCACTATTGATGTGTTACTCAATGATAGCGATCCTGAGAATGACGTATTATCTATTATCAACTGGCAAAGTAATAACGGCTCGGTTGTGCTAAATGCCAGTAAATTAGACTATAGCCCCAACGAAAATTTTAATGGTAGCGATACAATCAGTTATACCATTGATGACGGTTCTGGCCTTACCGATTCAGCTACCGTGTTCATTACTATCAATCCAATTAATGATGCACCTGTTGCAGCAGATGACAGCGCTACGATGTTAGTAGGTGATACTATTATCATTACAGTATTAAGCAATGACAATGATATTGATGGCGATAGCTTAACCGTAACCAGTGCTAGTACTGATGTCGGCGTTGCTACTATTAATAATGATAATACTATTACTTTTAGCGGTGCCGGTGCTGGCACAGCCTTAATTACTTATATGATTAGCGATGGCAATGGGGGAACAGGCAGCGCAATAATTACCGTGACCGTTAATAGCGTTAATCAAGCGCCTACGGCAGTAGACGACAGCTATGCTGTAGATCAAGATGGTTTTTTGGATGTTGATGGCATTATTGAATTGAGTTTATTAAGCAATGATTCTGATCCAGAAAATGACACCTTAACGGTTAATACCACGCCAGTTACTGATGTCAGCGATGGTACTTTGGTTTTAGCAAACGACGGAACTTTTACATATCAACCCAATGTAAGCTTTTTTGGTAATGACAGTTTTGAATATGAGATTAATGATGGTAATGGTAATACTGCCAGTGCATTCGTTGACATTACAGTGAATCAAGTTAATACGTTGCCTATTGCTAAACCTGATTATTATTTCGCATTACCAAATAGCACCCTTAATATTACCGCTAATTCCTTCAGACCTTACCCCATAGCCAACGACTCAGATCCCGATTTGGATTCGCTTACCTATAACGGCACAGTTTATAGCACTGAAAATGGCAGTTTTACTGACTTCTCTGACTCAGCATTTGATTACACAGCCAATGTAGACTTTACCGGTAATGATAGTTTTTTCTATGAAATTGACGATGGCAACGGCGGTAGCAGCCAAGCGTTAGCAACCATTTTAGTCTCTAGAGTAACTTGGGCGGGTACGGAGGCTTTACCTAATTTGCCATTAGTCGACTTTCAAGGCATTAGTTTTGATGGCGGCCTATACTTCTTAGTTGCCAATAACAACATACTAGTAAGTGGTGACGCTATCACTTGGGGTGATCATTTTCAAAGTACCATTACCCCAATTTTAGCCGTAGCTGGCGGTAAAACTAACGCTTCGCTTGCAGTCGAAACTAATGTCGCTGTTGGCGAGATAAATAACACTTACGTGCAACAAACAGATGGTGTTATTGGTCGCTGGGCAAAAAGGAGCAACACCAGTAACATTGCCATGCAAAATGTTATTTTTAGCCAAGGTGAATTTATAGCTACTGGTATGCAAGCAGTGCTATTTTCTTCTGATGGTATTGGTTGGCTAGAAAGAACTCCTAATACTGCGGTAGTTTTTAACAGTGCCGTGCATGATTTAGGCCGAATAATTATTGTTGGTAACAATGGCACGATTGAAGTAAGCACCACATCAGGGGTAAGTTGGTTAGTGCAAACTAGCAATACTAATAACAACTTGATGGATGTTGTTAGTAATAATGTTGATTCATATATTGCCGTTGGTACTGCAGGTACAGTACTTTCTAGCAACGATGGTAACACTTGGGTAACAAGAACATCGAATACAAGTAGTGATCTAAACGCAGTTACTTTTGGCAATGGACTCTATCTTGCTGTTGGTAACACTGCCATAATTACAAGTAACGATGGTATTAATTGGATCAGCAGACTAGTACCATCATTCCCCCTAAACGATGTGATTTTTGATGGTACCAAGTTTATTCTGGTGGGTGATCAAGGGAGTGTTTTAACAACAACCGATGGTATTAATTTTCAAACAGTTAATGCCGGTGATAATGTCACACAGATGACTGGTGTTGCTTATAATGGCACAGATTTGATTCGTTCTGGTAATCCGCTACAGTTATTAAAAAGTGCTGACGGTATTAGTTGGAGCCCAGTTACCAGCCAAAATTATGCGGTCAATCAGGTCGAGTTTTTTAATGATTCATTTATTGCCGTCGGCGATAACGGTTTAATATTAACAAGTCCTACGGGCAATGTATGGACAGAACAAAGCACACCTACAACGAAAAATATAAATGATGTTTTTTGGTTCTCAGGGTCTGATGTTCAAAATGCACCTTTTAGCCTATACGTTGCTGTTGGTGACTTTGGTCTGCTGATGACCAGTACTGACAGCATCAATTGGCTAGTTGAAGATACTAGTGCAGGGACAATTTCTGGGCATTTATATGGTATAGATCACGATAACGATTATTTTGTTGCTGTTGGTCAAAATGGCCAGATATTAGTACGCAATAATACTGCAACGCCTAATGGCACAACATGGATGGATTTCTTTTCTAATACTGCTTTTGGCACGCTAAAAGACATTGTTTATGATGGCGTCACCAATATTATCGTTGGTGCTAATGGTGTTATCGTTACCGGCACAGCTCAAGGCGGTAATTTTTCAGCAATTAATACCACTTTTAGAGATAACCTTAATACCATTGCTTATGAAGATAGTAATTATATTATTGGTAGTGATGGCGGAGTAATATTTACCAGCAAAGATGGAACAAATTGGATAAAGGATATATCTATTAGCTCTAGCACTTTACGCGATATTACAATGCTCAATAAAGAGATTTATGTTGTTGGTGATGGTGGTAAATTTTTCTCTGGAAATTTTAAATAATGATTTATTCATTCACCTGATAGTATGAATAAAGCAACTAAAATAAAACTTAATGATTTAATCATTACCGCTTTTATTACCTTGTTAATCATATGGCTACAATGGCTTCAACCAACATGGCTGGAACGCATTGAGGGTATAAGTTATGACTTTAAATTAGTCAATTTTAGTGCACCTGCGCCAAAACCTACCACCAACATTCAAATTATTGATATTGATGAACAAAGTTTAAAGAGCATAGGTCGTTGGCCGTGGCCAAGAAAAAAATTAGCACAACTGCTTGAGCAATTAACTAAGAGTGGAGCAGTTGTTATCGCCTTTGACATGCTGTTTTCAGAAGCTCAACAAAATCCAGTTGATCGAGTTGAGCAAGCTTTACAACATAACGAAATGAATCTGGACTTAAGTCAACTTAGGAGACAACTTGATGACGATGCGCAATTCGCCCAAAGTATCGCTGAAAATGACGTAATTTTGGGGACTTTATTTCAACAGAATTCTGATCTTCATCAAGGCACCATTCAAGCACCAGCGATATATCAACCCAATAAAAACTTCTCACACTTATTAAATAAATATCAGGGTTACAACGCTAGTATCAACAAATTAAACCATGCTGCTCAAGGCCAAGGCTTTATTAATGCTGTAATTGATGACGATGGCTTTATTCGTCGCACAGCATTACTCAGTGACTACCAAGGTATTTTATATCCATCTTTGGCATTGGAAACTTTTCGGGTATATAGCTTTGTTGAAGATATTAAACCTTTGTGGCATCACCAACAAAATATCTCACTATTATCAGGGTTATCTATTGGTAACGCTTTTATTGCCACGGATAATAAAGCACAATTATTGATCCCTTTTCGTGATAACAGCACCCCATTTCAGTACACTTCAGCAAGTAAAGTGATCTTTGAAGAAATCACCGATAACCGTTTTAACGGTGCCGTTGTTTTTGTCGGCTCTTCAGCTGTAGGGATGTCAGATCTACGCACTACCCCAATCTCATTAACTTTACCCGGTGTAGAAATACATGCCACTGTTTTTGCTGCATTAATGCAACCTGGGCAACAACCAGTGCAACCAGAATGGTGGTTAGGGGCAAATATAATGCTACTTATTATGTTAGCAATGATATTTAGCTTGATGATCACAAAATTGGCACCGCTCGCTATGACTTTATTAGCAATATTTATAATCATAGCTATATGGGCATCAAACATCGCGTTGTGGTATTTTTATAGTATTCATTTACCGATCATAGCCATAATAACACTGCCATTTCTCATTTCCGCTATCGCAATTAGTAAAGGTTTTTACCGTGAAAATATGCAGAGAAAACAAGTAAAAGCCATCTTTGATCAATATGTACCTCCAGCCCACATTGAACAATTACTTAATGAGCCCGAAGCCATCACTATGGATGGTGAACGTAAAGAGTTAACAGTATTATTTGCTGATATTCGCAATTTCACTGTGCTATCTGAAAATTTGCCAGCAAACGCTCTTAAGGCTTTACTGAATGATTATTTTTCACCTATCACCGAAATTATATTTAATCACCAAGGCACTATCGATAAGTATGTTGGTGATATGGTGATGGCATTTTGGGGCGCACCGCTCAATGATAAAAATCATGCTGAACATGCCCTTGACGCCGCTTTTGCTATGTTGAAAAAAACAGAAAAACTATCACAACAGTTTCAAGCGCAAGGTCTGCCGGCAATCAGTATTGGCGTTGGTCTTAATACCGGTGAAATGAATGTGGGCGATATGGGTTCACATTTTCGCCGCGCATATACCGTATTAGGTGATGCGGTTAATTTAGGATCTAGATTAGAGAGTTTAACCAAATTCTATGGGGTGGAGTTATTAATTAGCGAAGCAACTAAAATGCAATGTTCAAATTACCATTTTCATGTGATTGATAAAGTAAAAGTGAAAGGAAAACAGCAAGCAATTACCATATATTCACCTCTAGCAAAAAACTGCAATAACGCTCAGACACAGCAAGCTCACGATTTTCAAAGCCTATTTGATAATTATCAACAAAAAGAATTTGTGCAAGCGCTAAAACTACTCAACAATATGCGAGAAAAATACGGTGATAGTATTTTATTGCAACAATATCAACAACGCTTAGATTACTTAATTGCAACACCACCGAAAAGAAATTGGGATGGTGTCTTTACTCATCAGCACAAGTAATAAAGCTTAAAGCTATGCCTTAAAACCTATACCTTAAAGCTTATACTTTAAAGCTTATACCTTAAAAAAATGCGCTTGATAAACTTTTAGCTCGGCAATAGACTCACGAATATCATCAAGTGCTAAATGAGCGCCAGTTTTAACTACTTTGTCTAATACTTCAGGCTTCCATCGGCGCGCTAGTTCTTTTACCGTGCTGACATCTAAATTTCGATAGTGAAAATAATTTTCAAAATCAGGCATATATTTATTAATAAAACGTCTATCTTGACCAATGCTATTACCACACATAGGTGATTTACCTTGTGGCACATATTGTTTAACAAATTCGATTGTTTGTGCCGTCGCTTCGCTCAAACTAACGTTGCTTTCTCGACAACGTTTGGTTAAACCTGATTTACCGTGATGCTCAATACACCAATCACTCATATTATCTAAGATATCATCGGATTGATTAATAGCAAAAACAGGGCCTTCAGCAAGAATATTTAACTGACTGTCGGTAATAATAGTCGCAATTTCAAGCACTACATCAATTTCTGGCTCTAGTCCTGTCATCTCTAAATCAAGCCAAATTAAATTGGTATCGCTACACGTCATAAACATCCCTTAAAAATTGCACAAGCAATAGCTAGTAATTATAAGTATAATAGCTGACAAATAACTAGGATTAAACTAAATGATCAATTCTTGTGGCTAAGAAAAAATTAACCAAAGGCCAACAACGGCGCATAAAAGCGAATCACGACAAAAAGTTACGCTCGAAAGTAAGCTC
>Ga0316207_10003436_pt1 | contig 14714 bp, 7 predicted proteins | sample 6weekpyrite_MG_FD_204943 | JGI IMG/M metagenome (GOLD analysis project Ga0316207, IMG submission 204943) | Microbial mat bacterial communities from mineral coupon in-situ incubated in ocean water Damariscotta River, Maine, United States -... | ecosystem: Environmental > Aquatic > Marine >... | reverse complement strand
ATGCGCATCTACATGCAAACAGACTTTATGGAGAACAGGCCTCCCCGCTATTACCAGTTGATCCTGGAAAAGGATCTACTGGGCGGTTGGCGAGTGGTGCGCGAATGGGGACAGCAGGGTGCGGCGGGTCGTATCAAACGTGAGCATTTTGCTGATCAGGAAACCGCGCAATACGCGCTCATGCAAATACGTGACAAGCAGCTCGCACGCGGGTATAAAGTAGTCTTCATACAGGGACAGGAACACCTGACATGAACGCTTACGACGATACGCAAGCCACTGATGACAGCTTCAGCAAGCCGGTGCCACACTATGTTGAACGCTGCGGCCTCACTGCCGCACCCTTTTCCAGCCAGCATGAAGATCGTTTTGTCTACCTCGATGCCGAGCGTCTGCAACGGCTCAACATGCTCGAGCATCTCAGCCGTTACAGTGAACTACTGCTAATCATTACCGGGCAAAAGGGCATCGGCAAGACCAGCCTGCTGCAACATTTCATACTCAACCTCGACGAGGACACCGTCGTCGGTCAGCTCAACGCCAATCCCATGATGGATGCCAACAAACTGTTGCAGGCCATCACCACGAGTTTTGGTCTGAGCGTACCTGACGATGATCCGGTTGCCCTGCAGGACGCGCTCTACCATCATCTTGCCGCGCTTCATCATCAGGAAAAAACGCCGCTACTGGTCATAGACGATGCGCATGTCCTGCCACAGGATGCGCTGGAAACCCTGTTCAACCTGGCCGAAGCTGAAGTCAGTGACGGCAACCTGCTGCGCATCATTCTATTCAGCGATCCGCAGATTGAAACCATGCTGCAAAGTCCGGCCATACAGGATCTGCGTGAGCGCGTGACCCACAGTATGAATATTCCGGCGCTTGATGAGGAACAGACCGTTGGCTATATCCGTCATCGCCTGAGCGTCGCCGGCCTGCAGGGCGAGCTGCCTTTTAGCAGCAAAGAGCTGCACAGGATCTTCCGCAACTCCGGCGGCATTCCTGCACGCATCAATGAATGCGCCCATCTCATTCTTAACGGCGACAAACTGGATCAGGCGGTCAGGGATTTTCACACACCTCGGCTCAATGCCCGGCCCGGATTCAAACTTTCCGCCGCGCTGTTGCGATTTCTGCCTTCCTGGCAGCTTGCCGCTGCCATCGTAGCCGTGCTGTCCGTTGGCCTTGTCCTTGTTTATCAGGATGCTATCAACGCCCTGTTTGAGGCTGACAGCCCGCAACAACAGCAAGCAGACAACATTGTTAAAATGCCTGCATTGCCGACTGAAAAACCGGCCCCCCCGCTCGCTGACACGGTTACCCGCACAGCGGCGCCGGAGCCTGCATTGCCGCAAACACCTGCACTGGAGACGCCAACGGCAAAACCAGAACAAATTCCAGCGCCACAACAGGCCGTCACTGCTACCGAAACAGCAGCGCCCCCCGCCGCCCCCTCACAGAAAAAAATAAACACGCCTGTCACCGCAGCGGCTCCGGCCTCATCCTCCAGCGGTGAAACCGAAAAACAGAACCCCGCAACCAGCCCTGAAGCAAAACCGCCGCCGACAGCGCCGGCTCCAGTGGTTGCCGACATCAGCCCGGATCCCCTCAGCACCAGCCGTAAGCCGCAGACACTCTCCATCCTCGGCGAGCACTTCAGCAAGGAGATGAAAGTCACTGTGTTCTGGTCGGGCGGCCACAAGACGCTCTTAGCCAGGCAGATCAAGATCATCAGCCCGAATGAAATGGAACTGCAGATCACCGTTGGCCGCCAGCCGGACAGCTGGAAAATTCGCCTGCAGGATCCCCTCAGCAAGCAGCAAACTGAGGCCCATTTCAAAGTCGTTGCGGCTGCGACAAAAACGGCTAACCCACCTCAGAACACCCGCCCGGGATTCAATGGGGAAGACTGGATTGCAAAACAGGATCCGCGGCACTTCACCCTGCAACTGCTGGGCAGCCAGCGTAAGGACAGCCTGGAAAAATTTGTTAAACAGCACAGGCTGGCGGGCGATGTCGCCTGGTTTGCCGGCCAGCGCAACCAGCGCCCCTGGTATGTGCTGATCCAGGGTCGCTATGCCAGCCGCGCGCAGGCGCAGGACGCGGCCAGTACAGTGGTAAAAAATATACGCGGCATCAAACCCTGGATCCGCCCCTTCGCCGATATCCAGAAAACGCTCAAACAGCAGGCTGTTACGCCGCTGCCAGCCACGATTACCGCAGCCCCGAGCCCACCTCCCCCAGCCAGCGACAAAACCACCAGCGCCGCCTGGCTCTGGAGCCAGGATCCCAGCCATTACACCCTGCAACTACTGGGTGGTCAGACAGAAGCCGGCATTCAGCGCTTCATTCGCCAGCACAAACTCACAGGCAAAGCGGTCTATTATCGCACCACCCGCAACAACCATCCCTGGTACGTGCTGGTCTATAACAGTTACCCCAACTACGCCAGCGCCAAAGCCGCTATCGCCAGCCTGCCCGCCAGCCTGCGCAAAACCCAACCCTGGCCGCGCAGTTTCGCCGGCATTCATGCTGAGCTCCAGTAATTCCCTGGTAAACGATGGGTTTCGCTTTGCTCTACCCATCCTACAAGGGGTAGTAAAAAGAGTAGGATGGGTAGAGCAAAGCGAAACCCATCAATCCTGATAGATTGAAGCATAGCGGCCAGATCGGTATACTGCTTGGCCATTTTGCCCACGTTAGTCCCTGGTAAGAAATGTGTGCCAGGCAAGCACCCGTAGAACATTTAAGCAAGGTATCGGAATCCGAGTGAGTACACAGCCCAAGCTAGAAAACAGCCTGTATCGTCCTGAATTTGAAAGAGATAATTGTGGTTTTGGCCTGATTGCACAGATGGACGGCAAACCCAGCCACTGGTTGCTGGAAACTGCGATTGGCGCATTGGCGCGCCTGACCCACCGCGGCGCTGTCGCCGCTGATGGCAAAACCGGCGATGGTTGCGGCCTGCTGCTGAAAAAACCCGACAGCTTCCTGCAATTCGTTGCTAAAGAGCAGGGTTTTACTCTGAAACCCCTCTATGCCGTAGGCATGGTGTTCCTCAGTATGGAAACCGATCTGGCTGACACGGCCCGCCAGACCCTTGCAGCTGAGCTGAAAAAAGAAGGCCTGGAGGTACTCGGCTGGCGTGTCGTGCCGACCGATACCAGCGCCTGCGGCGATGAAGCGCTGAAAACCCTGCCCCAGGTTGAACAGATTTTTGTTAATGCCGCCGAGGGTATGGATGAGATCACCTTTGAACGTCACCTGTATATCGCCCGCCGCCGCAGTGAAAAAGCCATCGAGCAGGACGACGAAGTATTCTATGTTCCCAGCCTGTCCTCCTCGGTAATTTCCTATAAGGGGCTGGTAATGCCGGAAAACCTGCCGGTGTTCTATCAGGATCTCAATAATCCGAAAATGGAATCGGCCACCGCCGTCTTCCACCAGCGTTTCTCCACCAACACCTGGCCCCAGTGGCGGCTGGCTCAACCTTTCCGCTATCTGGCCCACAACGGTGAAATCAACACCATCCAGGGCAACCGCAACTGGTCGGCCGCACGCGGCCACAAGTTCGAGTCTCCGCATATCCCCATGGAAGATGTGCGCCCGCTGGTCTCCATGAGCGGCTCCGACTCCAACAGTCTGGACAATATGCTTGAAGCCCTGCTCGCCGGTGGCATGGATATTTTCCGCGCCATGCGCCTGCTGATTCCACCGGCCTGGCAGAACGTGGAAACCATGGACGCTGATCTGCGCGCCTTCTACGAGTTCAACTCCATGCACATGGAGTCCTGGGACGGCCCGGCGGGCATCGTCATGACCGATGGCCGCTACGCCGCCTGTTCCATGGACCGCAACGGCCTGCGCCCGGCGCGCTGGGTAATCACCAAAGACCGGCATATCACCCTGGCTTCTGAAATTGGCGTCTATGACTACGCGCCAGAAGACGTGCTCAGCAAGGGGCGTCTGAAACCGGGGCAGATGGTCGCGGTGGACACCCAGACCGGCGAATTGTTGATGCCGGAAGATATCGATATCTGTCTAAAAACCGCCCAGCCTTACAAGGACTGGATCGTCAACCGCTCCCTGCGCCTGAAATCAAAATTGTCCGAAGAAACCTGTGACAGCCTGCTTTCCGCCGAACAGGCCGAGATATATCAAAAGCTGTTTCAGGTCAGCTTCGAGGAGCGCGATCAGGTGATCCGGCCGCTGGCTGAAAACGGCATGGAAGCCATCGGATCCATGGGCGACGACACGCCTTTTCCGGTACTCTCACGCAGGCAGCGCTCACTTTACGATTATTTCCGCCAGCAGTTCGCCCAGGTGACCAACCCGCCCATTGATCCCATCCGTGAGCAGATAGTCATGTCGCTGGAAACCTGTTTCGGTCGTGAACGCAATATGTTCGAGGAGACCCCGGAACATGCCGACCGCCTGCTGGTAGACTCACCGGTGCTTTCCAGCAGCAAGTTCCATCAGCTGCTCGCCCTGGGCGAAGAAAACCCCGATTACCGTCACTCTCGCATCAAGCTCAACCGGCCGCTGCAACAAAGTCTTGAGGACGCCCTGCAGGCAATCTGCGATGAAGCCGTGGCCGCCGTTAACGATGGCGCGGTGATTCTGCTCATCAGCGACTTTGGTATTGAGCCGGACAGCCTGCCCGTGCATGCGCTGCTTGCCACCGGCGCCATCCATCATCGCCTGATCGGCGAAGGTCTGCGCTGTGACGCCAACATCGTGGTGGAATCCGGCACAGTACGCGATCCCCATCATTTCGCCACCCTCATCGGCTACGGCGCTACTGCCGTGCATCCCTACCTGGCCTATGAAGTGATTCGTGATCTGGTGCGCTCAGGGGAGATAGATGAAAAAGACGCCTGTAAACTGGATGCCCAGTACCGCAAGGGCATCAACAAGGGGCTGTACAAAATCACCTCGAAAATGGGCATTTCCACCATTTCCAGTTACCGCGGCGCGCAACTGTTCGAATCTGTTGGCCTGCATCAGGATATCGTGGAAATCTGTTTCCGCGGCACCACCAACCGAGTACAGGGCGCACGCTTCGAGGATCTCGAAGCAGAACAACGCAGCCTGCACAAACTTGCCTGGAACAGTCGTAAAACCATCGATCAGGGCGGCCTGCTGAAGTTTATTCACGGTTGCGAGGATCACGCCTACAACCCGGATGTAGTGCAAACCCTGCAAAAAGCCGTCAAGACCGGCGACTATGATACCTACAAAGACTACGCCGCACAGGTGAACGAGCGCCCGGCCCTGTCCCTGCGCGACCTGCTAAAACTGCGTGACGATACCAGTGCTATCCCACTGGATGAAGTCGAAGCAGAAGAAGAGATTCTTAAGCGCTTCGATTCGGCCGCCATGAGCCTCGGCGCACTCTCGCCGGAAGCCCACAAAACCCTGGCCGAAGCCATGAACCGCCTCGGCGGGCGCTCCAACTCCGGCGAAGGCGGTGAAGATCCTGCCCGCTACGGCACAGAAAAACGTTCCAAGATCAAACAGGTGGCCTCCGGCCGCTTTGGTGTCACCCCGGCCTACCTGCGTTCCGCCGAGGTGCTGCAGATCAAGGTTGCCCAGGGCGCCAAGCCCGGCGAGGGCGGCCAGCTTCCCGGCCATAAGGTCAATGATCTGATCGCCGAACTGCGCTACTGCAAGCCCGGCGTGGCGCTGATCTCGCCGCCCCCGCACCATGATATTTACTCGATTGAAGATCTGGCCCAGCTTATTTTCGATCTCAAGCAGGTCAATCCGGAAGCCCTGGTCTCCGTGAAGCTGGTGGCTGAAGCCGGCGTGGGCACCATCGCCGCCGGCGTGGCCAAAGCCTATGCGGATCTGATCACCATTTCCGGTTATGACGGTGGCACCGGCGCCTCACCCCTGACATCGGTCAAATACGCCGGTGGTCCCTGGGAACTGGGGCTGTCCGAGACCCACCAGTTGCTGCGCGCCAACGACCTGCGCGACAAGATCCGCCTGCAGACTGACGGTGGCCTGAAAACCGGGCTGGACGTGGTCAAGGCCGCCATCCTCGGTGCGGAGAGTTTTGGCTTCGGCACCGGGCCGATGGTCGCCATGGGCTGCAAATACCTGCGCATCTGCCACCTCAATAACTGCGCCACCGGCATCGCTACCCAGGACAATGTCCTGCGCGGTGAACATTTCATCGGCCAGGTGGAAATGGTGATGAACTATTTTCGTTTCATCACCCGTGAAGTACGTGAACTGCTGGCCACGCTGGGCTGCCGCAAGCTTACCGATCTCATCGGCCGCACCGATTTGCTGGAACTGCTGGAAGGCAGCACCGCGCGGCAGAAAAATCTGGATCTAAGTCCACTGCTCTGGGACGGCGGCGTACCGGAAGACAAACCTCAATTTTGCACCGAACCCCGCAACGAACCCTTCGACAGGGGCGAGCTGGCAGAGCAAATGGTGGCTGACGCGCTACCTGCAATCGAGAACATGTCCGGTGGCGAATTCAGCTATAGTGTGCAGAATATTCATCGCTCCATCGGCGCCCGTCTGTCCGGTGAAATCGCCTTGCGCCACAGCAACACCGGCATGGAAGAGGCGCCCATCACGCTGAAACTGACCGGCACCGCCGGCCAGAGTTTCGGTGTCTGGAATGCGGGTGGACTGCACATGTATCTCGAGGGCGATGCCAACGACTATGTCGGCAAGGGCATGGCCGGCGGCAAGCTGGTGCTGCGCCATCCCACTGGCAGCAAGTTTGATTCCGCCAGCACGCCGATCATGGGCAACACCTGTCTCTACGGTGCGACCGGCGGCAAGTTGTTCGCCGCCGGCGCCGCCGGTGAACGTTTTGCCGTGCGCAACTCCGGCTGCAATGCCGTAGTGGAAAGCGTCGGTGATCACGGCTGTGAATATATGACTGGCGGCACAGTCACCGTACTTGGCGCAACCGGCACCAATTTCGGCGCCGGCATGACCGGCGGCTTCGCCTATGTCTATGATGAAGCCGGCAAGTTTGTCGACTGCATCAATCAGGACATTAACATCCAGCGTATCGCCTCTGAACATATGGAGGCCTATCGCAATCACCTGCGTGACGTGCTGGAAGAATTTGTCCGAGAAACCGGCAGCCAGCACGGCCAGACTATCCTCAACAACTTTGCCGATGCGGCAGGCAAATTCTGGCTGGTCACACCGAAGGCCGCCTCGCTGGATGATCTGCTCGAAGATCTTCAGCGGGCCGCCGCTTGATCGGGGACGAGGTCCGAGGGACGAGTGACGAGGAAAACCGACCCCGTGTTTTTAACAGTTCAATATTCGGATACTTTATTTCATTAATGGACAGGTACGAGGATTAAGATCCTCGTCACTCGTCCCTAGCAACTCGAAACTGACTTTATGGGAAATAACTTTCAATTCATTCAGATCAAACGCCACGATCCGGACAAAAAACCGGCGAATGAGCGTAAAAAAGAATACTGTGAAATTTACGGCCAGTTCGATGCTGAACGCGCGGCCGAACAGGCGGATCGCTGTCTGGCCTGTGGCAATCCCTATTGCGAATGGAAATGCCCGGTCCACAACTATATTCCCAACTGGCTCAAGTTAATCGCCGAGGGCAACATCATCGAGGCCGCTGAACTGTGTCATCGCACCAACTCCCTGCCGGAAATCTGTGGCCGCGTCTGCCCACAGGACCGGCTTTGTGAAGGCGCCTGCACCCTCAACGACGGCTTTGGCGCGGTTACCATTGGCGCGATTGAGAAATATATTACCGACACGGCGTTTGCTCAGGGCTGGCGGCCGGATCTTGGCGGCGTCCAGAGCTCTGGCAAACGGGTCGCCATTATCGGCGCCGGTCCCGCCGGCCTTGGCTGTGCTGACGTACTGGTGCGCAACGGCGTAACGCCGATAGTCTATGATCGCAACCCGGAAATCGGCGGCCTGCTGACCTTCGGCATTCCCGAATTCAAACTGGAAAAGAACGTCGTCAGAAACCGCCGTCAGGTACTTGAGGGCATGGGGGTAGAGTTTGTCCTTGATACTGAAATCGGTAAGGATATCAGCCTGGAACAACTCATTGACGAACATGATGCGGTGTTCATGGGCATGGGCGCCTATAACTACATGAAAGGTGGTTTCCCCGGCGAAGATCTACCCGGCGTCTACGAGGCGCTGCCGTATCTGATTTCCAACGTAAGCCGCTGTCTGAAACTGGAGAAGAACCCGTCTGACTTTATTAACATGGATGGCAAGCATGTGGTCGTGCTCGGTGGCGGCGATACTGCCATGGACTGCACCCGCACCGCAATTCGTCAGGGCGCTTTCTCGGTCAGCTGCGCCTACCGGCGTGACGAAGCCAACATGCCCGGCTCCAAACGCGAAGTGACCAACGCCCGCGAGGAAGGCGTACAGTTCCTCTGGAATCGTCAGCCGATCGAGATCGTCGGCAATGAACGGGTCGAGGGCATCAAGGTTGTCACCACCCAACTGGGCGAAGCGGACGAACGCGGCCGTTGTCGCCCGGAACCGGTTCCGGGCTCCGAAGAAATCATCATGGCGGATGCGGTCATCATCGCCTTTGGTTTTCGTCCCAGCCCACCTGACTGGCTGGGACCGCTCAAGATTGAGACAGACGAACGCGGCCGGGTAAAGGCGCCGCCTGCGCAGACATTCAAACACCAGACCGGCAACCCTAAAGTGTTTGCCGGCGGCGACATGGTGCGCGGCTCAGATCTGGTAGTCACCGCCGTTTACGAAGGCCGCCAGGCGGCCGAAGGTATACTCGATTATCTCGAGGCTTGATAATTTAACGCAGAGGACGCGGAGGCGCAGAGGAAAACCAATTAATTCTGGCTTGCATTAGTGAATATCCCATTCGCTAATCCACAACATGATATTGGCTGCAAATAAAAACCTTGCACCGTGAGAATCTCGCTTTGCGAGCTTCATTCGGTACTTCCTACGCTTCGCTCCGGTCGTGCCTTTGCATTTATATATTGAAAGAAAAAACATGATAAAATTGAAAAACGATCGTTTCCTGCGGGCTTTGCTAAAACAGCCCGTTGACGTCACCCCGGTGTGGATGATGCGCCAGGCGGGCCGCTACCTGCCCGAATACCGCGCTACGCGCCAGAAGGCCGGTGACTTTATGGCGCTGTGCATGAATCCTGAGTACGCTACTGAAGTCACTATCCAGCCGCTGGATCGTTTCGAACTGGATGCCGCGATTCTGTTCTCGGATATTCTCACTATTCCCGATGCGATGGGGCTGGGGCTGTATTTTGCCGAAGGCGAAGGCCCGCGTTTTAAAAACCCGGTGCGGGACAAAGCCGCGATCGACAAACTGAGCGTGCCGGATATTGGCGCTGAACTTGGCTATGTGATGGATGCGGTGAGCATGATACGCAAGGAGCTGGATGGTCGTGTGCCCCTGATAGGTTTTACCGGCAGCCCCTGGACGCTGGCGACCTACATGGTCGAAGGCAGCAGCAGCAAGGAGTACGCAAAGGTCAAAGGCATGCTCTACGATCAGCCTGAACAGATGCACGCCCTGCTGGACGTACTGGCGCGCACGATTATTGAATACCTCAATGCGCAGATCGAAGCCGGCGCTCAGGCTGTGATGATCTTCGATACCTGGGGCGGCGTTCTCACCACCCGTGACTACAAAGAATTTTCCCTGCGTTATATGCAGCAGATCATCGACGGTGTGAAGCGCGAACATGAGGGCCAGCGTATCCCGCTGGTCATGTTCAGCAAGGGCGGTGGTCAGTGGCTGGAAGCCCAGGCTGAAACCGGCGCCGATGCGCTGGGCCTGGACTGGACGCTTGATATCGGCCTGGCCCGCGCACGCGTGGGTGATAAGGTCGCGCTGCAGGGCAATATGGATCCCTGCGTGCTCTATGCCTCACCACAACGCATTCGTCAGGAAGTGGCCAGCATTCTTGAAAGCTACGGCACAGGCAGTGGCCATGTCTTCAACCTTGGTCATGGCATCCACCAGCATGTGAATCCCGAACACGCCAAAGCCTTTATTGATGCGGTGCATGAACTCAGCGCGCCTTATCATAAGTAAGAACGTATAGATTAACTGATGCAAATAAGTAAATGCGGATAACCGGCCACCTGCGTAAAATGATCACTACGCTGGACGCGCCCGTTCAGTATCGCCTGCCGCTGGATGATGAGCGGGTAAACATGAATGCGCTGATTGGCCGGCACATCCAGCTGGCCTATCGCGGTGAAATTCACTGCGTCGCCTGCGGCCGCAAAACGAACAAAAGTTTCAACCAGGGTTACTGTTACCCCTGTTTCAAAAGTCTCGCTCAATGCGATAGCTGTATTATCAAACCGGAACTTTGTCATTATGATCAGGGCAGCTGCCGTGAGCCCGAGTGGGGGGAACAACACTGTCTCCAGGATCACATCGTTTATCTCGCCAATTCCTCCGGCATCAAGGTCGGCATTACCCGCGGCTCCCAGATCCCCACACGCTGGATCGATCAGGGCGCCAGCGCCGCGCTGCCGATATTCAGGGTAAACAATCGACTGCTCTCCGGTCGCATCGAGGTAATTATGAAGCAGCATATTTCGGATCGCACCGACTGGCGCAAGATGCTCAAAGGCATACCGGGGAACGTCGATCTTGCTCGCCGGCGTGATGAATTGTTCGAAACCTGTAAAAAAGAACTCGATGAAGTGGTGGCTGAATTCGGCGCCGATACTGTAACCCGGCTGGACTCAGAAACACCGGTCAATATTGAATTTCCGGTCAGCGCCTATCCCAGTAAAGTAAGCTCGTTTAATTTTGACAAAACCCCTGAAGTTGAAGGTGAACTGAAAGGCATTAAGGGCCAGTACCTGATACTCGATAGCGGCGTGCTGAATATACGCAAGTTCGGCGGCTACCGGGTGCAATTACTGGCCGAAGGAAAATGATAAAAATCTCAACGCAAAGACGCTAAGGCGCGACCGGAGCGAAGCGTAAAAAGTACCGAATGAAGCTCGCGAAGCGAGATTCTCACGGTGCAGAGAACGCAAGGTTTTTATGAATGGCTTTTACTATAATCAGGCCTGACTACGTACTCCTGATACCAGTCCATCCTGAATAGATAAATTCATTTGCGCTAACGCCTGCAGGCAAATCTACAATATTTTTCTTTGCGGCCTCTGCACCCCGGCGTCTTTGCGTTGAAAAAATAATTCTCACTCTACGTTTATTTTTGAAGGTAATGCTTTATGGAAAAGATCCTTGAAATTCGCGACGGTTGCAGCACACCCGGCCAGTTACTGCGCAGCCTGGCCTTTGCCCGCTTCCTGAAAATTTACAAAACCCAGTTCATCGAGGATCTGCAACAGCGCGCCGATGTACAGAAACACGAAGCAAAACAGAAGATCGACTACATCCAGTCAGTCAGAGTGCGTGACCTGATCAAGATTCTCGAATCCCACGGGTTTGATAGCGCGCGGGAAAAAGAACGTGCGCGTGAACTGGTCAAATTCATGGATGGCGCATTCCACCATTACCGCGGTAGCGGTTATTCGCGTCTGGTGCGCCTGCAGAACGATGTGGTTTCTACCGGACTGGAAACACCCGACACGGTCAAGGACAAGGTCACCGACAAAGCCGGCACCCTGTCCGATCTGATCCTGGAAACCCGCCGCCAGCTGCTTAACAATGTCGGTCTGGATCAGGGCGTGCGCCGCAGTTCGGGCATGGATGCATCGCCCAATGTCACCGCCGGTGAAATTTCCGGCCACTATTTCAACTACCCGGCCGACTATGTGCAACTGGCCCATGTGCCGCTGACCATCGCGGCTGATATCCAGACCGGGGTGGACTATTCCACCCCGTCCAACAAGCGCGCCAAACCTTTTTACGAGCTGGCGCATAACCCGCTGGATCTGGAAACCTTCACCAGCAAAGACTGGGTCTCGGTTCCCCTGCAGGTCGGCACCTCACTGATCATTGCCTATATTCACAAGTCACGCGGCTGCATCGAAATGGAACCGGGCCTGCTCAACCTGTTCCCCTTTGCCCGGATCAGGGACATCACCGATGAACGCCGGGCCGATGGCCTGTTTTTCTTTGGCAATCCCGACGCCGGTGAAAAGGATCTGGGCTATTACCACGATCGGAAAAATAACGTTTTGATTGGCATGGTGCCTAATATCGATGAGCTGAAATATTTTGGCTATGCAAAAAAACCGGTACTGACCCTGCACAACGTACTCGCCATTCTCGATGGCGACCTGCCCCTGCATTGCGGCTGTACCCGTTACGTGGTGCGCTTTGATGAAAACGACGAACCTTATATTGCCGAGATGCTGATCAAGGCCGACGACATGGGCAAAATCAGTCTGCGCAAGGGTGACGATAAGCTCACGCGCCCGGTTTTCTACGGCACCGAAACCGGCGCCTTCGCCTGTCTCGATGGTTTCAGTGATCAGGCCAAAATGCAGATGGCCGGACGCGAAGTTGGCTATAACAAGGATACCGGCTCCAATGCCCGCCAGATTGTGCCGGTTGCCGATGTCAGTGAGCTGTTTCGTGGCGACCCACTGGATGTCCTGCTCTACATGAACAACTTCAGCCTGATTGAGCCAGGCGAATCCACCATCCAGGCTGATATGCATATTGAAGATGCACTGCAGCATTTTCGCCTTGGCGAACGTGTCGCCGCTGGCTCTACCCAGACCCACCGTGGCGCCAAGGAGAGCAGTTACTGGGCCAACCCTTTCCCGCTGCTCAAGGACAGCGATGGCACGGTGCTGCATCCGGATCTGTACAAAAAATTTTCCGAGAATGAAAAAGGCTTCATCGGTGATATGAACATCCTCATCTCACGCGGCGAACTCAAGGTTGGTGTCGCACACAGCCAGTTGATGGCCGGCGCCTATGAAGGCAACAACGATGAGGATATCAAACGCTGTGGCTTCAATAGCCGCGATGATGTAGAACAGGAAGGTCCGGTACAACTGGCCAGGGATTTGATCGGCCTGATCAAAACACAGGCAATAGAAAAACGTAAACGTCAAACGGAAGATACCGGCGAGGTTAGCGTCACCGTTGCCCTGGTCGGCGATAGCCGTACCGGTAAATCGGAAACCGCCGAGAAAATGGAAGGCATTTTGCGCTTGCAACTGATCTAAGTGCGATTGATGGGTTTCGCTTCGCTCTACCCATCCTACGGTTGCTTAATAATTGGGTAGGATGGGTAGAGCGAAGCGAAACCCATCAATCGTTATTAAAAATAATACTGCAGTTCCAGTTGCAGGTAATTATCGTTGCGGAATGAATAACCCGGATCGGTAACCGGCGTCCTGGCAAAGCTCAGCGCCTCTGCTGAAAGTTTCCAGTCATCACCGAGCCGGCGGCTGGCTTCGAGCAGAAAATAATTGCGGTTATACCTGAAGTCGCGAACAACTCCGCCCAGCAACTCGCTGCTCTGTTCATCATTCAGGGTCAGGCGCGCGCCAATGAAATAATCATTCTGAAATGGCGTCGGGGCCTTGTCTCCCCGTTCATCGTACATATATTCAACCAGGATGCCTAAATCCGCATCGCTCTCAAACACGCCGTAAAAACTGTACTCAATGCCGCCTGTGCTTGCGTAATACGCCGCTCCCTGACCACGGCGGTAGTAAGCCTCAAATTTCAGCAACCAGGCATCCAGGGCAGCCTGTATATCGGTGGAATACTGGCTGATCAAATCATAATTTGGAATATAGACGGCTTCCCCACCGCTGCTACCGAGAGTGAAGCGCGGTTCACGGCTGGTGCCATTAAAATAACTTACCCCCAGATCCCAGTCACCCAGCGTCTGCGACCAGCGTGCTGCATAGTCCACATGCCGCTTACCCTGCGAAGATTCATAGACGGCCTGTGAGGTATCCACCCAGGGGATGCTGCGCGGTCGGCCGGTAACACTGGGGAAGGTACGCTCACGAAAACCCGGCAGCACAAACAGATCCAGAGTGCCCCAGTCCCTGATCAGAATCAGGTTGAGCATCGGCTGTCCCAGCCGCTCATTGAGATAAAAATCTTCCACCAGATCGGTCTGGTTGACAATATCCACCAGATGCACCACTTCGGTCACTCCCCAGAATACCTTGCCGACACCGGCATGCAGTTCCCAGTCATTAGCCGCCTTTACCCACATCAGTTCACGAATATCCCAATGACTGCGTTCAGCATCGCCCTGATCCAGACGGGCAAAGGGCTTGAAGGTAAAACTCTGGCGGCCGTTATCCCACTCAGAATAATATTCCGGCTCAATGGACAACGAAAGATTATCGCCCTGCTGGCGAGGGTCGGAAGGTTGAGAGAGAAAATTTCGATATTCCAGCCCTACATAGCCGGAGAAATCCTGCTCCAGCGCCGCAGCCGACAATGGCGCGACAGTAGCAAACAGCACGTAATTAACGCAGAGAACGCAAAGACGCGACCGGAGCGAAGCGTAAGAAGTACCGAATGTGACCAGAATCTTGCAAAGCAAGATTGGGAAATCCGTAATGAAGCCCGAAGGGGTTCTATGGGAAGCTCGCGAAGCGAGATTCTCACGGTGCAGAGGCGCAGAGGAAAAAAACTTTTTTATTACTCTTCGCCTCCGCCTCTTAACAAACGTAGGTTGGGCTGAGCAAAGCAAAGCCCAACACCATGCAGTTATTTGTTGGGCATCGCTTTGCTCAGCCCAACCTACCTGTTTTTTCATAAAATATTT
>Ga0316207_10003435_pt1 | contig 14729 bp, 15 predicted proteins | sample 6weekpyrite_MG_FD_204943 | JGI IMG/M metagenome (GOLD analysis project Ga0316207, IMG submission 204943) | Microbial mat bacterial communities from mineral coupon in-situ incubated in ocean water Damariscotta River, Maine, United States -... | ecosystem: Environmental > Aquatic > Marine >... | reverse complement strand
GGGGTAAGGGGGACGTGCGTCTGAAATTCAGCAATCGGAAGTTTCAACCGCACAAGCGTCTCAGTTGGAGGCCACTTTCGTCTATCAGCCACCTTTTGGGGCTTTCATTGCCAACGGATGAAATATTAGGGATGAGATTTAATTTCTAACCAGACGAGCGAAACCACTGCTATTTTTATCGGCCCTGACAATACCGCCATCAATAAAATTAACGCCCCACGCCAAAGCACGACCAGTTGATGGTGCTGCAGAGAGGTATATCGAGGATGGAGTGGATGACCACAATAGCGAATCATAAACTGTTACCTGCGCCGGATCGGCGGTGTTGTAGTTAGCTATCATGGGCGTGGCTGGAAACAGGGTCAGATTTGAAGCTGGCGAATGACACTGCAGCTCGGTGATTGTGGCAAGCTCCTTAATATTAGGCAGTCGCCAGTCACTATAACCATAATTTAAAGCCGGATCAGCATTCACCGTTGCAACAGCCTGTAAAGCCGTTTGCCATGTATAAGCTTGAGCTGTACCAGTTGCACAAGCATTGCCACTCAATCCCTGAACGCATGGCATCCACATCAGGCGTGTAAAATCATCACTGACAATGCCGTCAGCATTGACTGTAAAAGCAGTCGTGGGGGTTGTCTGTGCAACTGTGTTGTCACAAACCTGATCAGCAAAAACAGTGCTTGAAAAACTAGCCGCAACAAATAGTCCAGACAAATAAGAACTCATGGTTTTAATCATAAACCACCTCTCACTAGCCTGATAAGCTGGGGGGTGTGTTTTGCCATTTGCGTATCACCGCCTGTATTAAAGCTAACAGCCCAGGCATATTTGGCATAACCTGCCGCCGTTTGTGAGCTCCAATACCAATCTCTATGCAGGCCATAGACAGCATCAGTATTGTGAGTATTAGGGAAATAATTACTGTCAATCATTGGTCCAGGTTCATCCTGGCTGTAATCAACGATTGACTGCAGTTCTGCCCTGCTTGGCAAACGCCAATCGCTATAGCCACACATAACAGTTTGATTGATTGCCGCTATATAGGCTTCAGTATCACAGCTAGCAAGAACAGAACAAGTCCCGCCATTTGCAAGCCCAATGTCATCGGCTGCATAGACTCGGCTTGAGTCATACCAGCTATAGGTGTTGTTGTGTGCCCTTAGGCTAGAGGCGTCAGCTGATTTTACCTCCCAAACCAGACCCGTTACGTTATCTATAACGCAGCCTGAATCAGTAATGCTAAAGTTGAATCCTGCTGCGCCATCGCTAGTAATGTTGTCTGTCACATCTCTGCCCAGATCAGCATCCTGTCGCGGATGAGTAGCCGCCGTTGTTGCACACACCTGCCCATCTTCAAGCTGATCGGCACATAAAGTCACACCGGTATCATTCAACGCAACTGGAGCAATAACTGTTGAATTTGAGCTTGTTTCGTCACCACCACAGGCGACAAGGGCAAGACTTAAAAAAACAGCAGACGCGGACTGTTTAACGATCACAGAGACATTCGTTTGTTGATTCAAATACTTCATGCTAGGTATAACGGCTCTTACAGCAATAACTAAAAGCCTGAGTTAGGTTTTTTTAGAAACTCAGCCTCTTCTTTAGACGACAGGCGCCCCAAAATGGCATTGCGGTGAGGGTAACGGCCGAAACGGTCAATGATGGACTTATGCTGTAATTCAAACTTATGATTGTCCTCCAGGCCCGGTGCAGAGAATAATTCAACCGCAACCTGGTGGATCAATTTTGATTCGCTATGCATAAAGGGCATATAGAGGAATGCCTGCTGCACTGCCGATAGCGGCTTATCCGCCCCCTGACTAATGGCTTCCTGCGCCAAGGCCAGCGCCAAGGCATCCGAGGCAAAGGCCTCTGCTTTGTCACGAAACATATTGCGCGAGAATTGATCCAGCACAATTATTTCGGCCAAACGACCTATGGGCTCTTCACGCCATGAATACAATTCACAATCAACCGCCTGGGCATGTAAGCCCGAAAATCGCCCTATAATTAATTGATCGAATTGAAGGTCTTTAACAAACCACTGTTTGCTCTCTATCTCGTTAAACCAGAAATCGATGACTGAATGATAGCTATCCATAACACACTACAGATTGAGGCATTGCTGATTTAAGCGTCTATCGTAGGTTGATACCATTCAAAACGTTCGTGCAATTGCACCACTTCACCAATGATCAACAAAGTTGGCGCATGCACTTCATGTTCGCTTACCAATTTAGAGAGGTTGCTCAAGGTGCCGGTAATGACACGCTGTGAAACTGTCGTACCTTGTTGCACCAGGGCCGCGGGCATTTCTGACGAAACACCATGTTCGATCAACTTGTTACAAATAATATCCAAGCCTGCCAAGCCCATGTAAACCACCACAGTCTGACGCGGTTGTGCCAATGCCTGCCATTGCAGGTCAACAGTGCCATCCTTTAACTGGCCAGTGACAAACATTACTGACTGGGCATAATCACGATGGGTCAGCGGGATACCTGCATAACTGGCACAACCCGCCGCGGCTGTGACACCCGGCACCACCTGGAATGGGATGCCTTCATCGGCAAGACCAGAGATTTCTTCGCCGCCACGGCCAAAAATGAACGGATCACCACCTTTCAGCCGCAACACCCGTTTGCCCTGCTTAGCCAGATCCACTAACAACTGATTGATCTCTTCTTGGCGCACGGCGTGATAGGAACGTTTTTTACCAACGTAGATCTGCTCTGCTTCACGCCGTACCAGGTCTAAAATCTGTGGTGATACCAGGCGATCGTAAAGCACCACATCAGCCAATTGCATCAGGCGCAGGGCACGAAAGGTCAACAGATCTGGATCACCTGGGCCGGCACCGACAAGATAGACCTCACCCTTGGCTAGCTGCTCACTGTCAGCCTGTTCGATTGCCTTTAGCAAGGCCTGTTCAGCCTCTGCATCACGATTGGAATAGACCATTTCGGCCACAGGGCCTTCAATTATGTCTTCCCAAAAACGACGCCGCTGAGACATGGTTTTGAAACGATTTTTTACCGGCTCACGAAAACGCCGTGCCAGATCGGCCAGACGACCGTAACTGTGCGGAATCATGGTTTCCAATCGAGCACGTAACAAACGCCCCAGGGTCGGTGAAGCCCCACCGGTGGAAACGGCTACCACCACCGGCGAACGGTCGATGATAGACGGCAAAATAAAGGTACACAGCTCGGGCGCATCAGCAACATTGACTGGCACACCACGTTGTTTGGCGGCTTCATAGACCTGACGATTGACTGTCATGTCATCGGTAGCGGCAATGATCAGTGCCGCATCACTCATGTGGCTTTCATCATAATTGGCGGCAATATGCTCTACCCGTTCAGCATCATTCTGAGCCAGCAATGAAGCAGACAGCTCAGGCGATACAACACGCACTTTGGCCCCAGCCCGTAATAATAGACTGACCTTGCGTGCAGCAACATCGCCACCGCCAACCACCAGCACCAACCGATCTTTAAGATCGACAAATATAGGTAAATAATCCACGCCTGTTTAGTCCTTGGCGATAGTGGTCAAACCACCCATGTAGGGCAGTAAAGCTTCGGGAACAACAACACTGCCATCGGCCTGCTGATAATTTTCCAGTATCGCGACCAAGGTACGACCAACTGCCAGGCCAGAGCCATTCACCGTATGCACCAGTTCTGGTTTGCCTGTTTCAGGATTACGCCAACGCGCCTGCAGACGGCGAGCCTGAAAGTCTTCAAAATTGGAACAGGACGAGATTTCTCTATAAGTATTTTGAGCTGGCAGCCAGACTTCCAGATCATAGGTCTTGGCACTGGAAAAACCGATATCACCGGTACATAAGGCCATCACACGATATGGCAGGCCAAGTTTTTGCAATACGGTTTCAGCATGGCCGGTCAGTTCTTCCAGGGCTTGATGAGACTCCCCTGCCTTGACTACCTGAACCAGCTCAACTTTTTCAAACTGATGCTGGCGAATCATGCCGCGGGTATCACGACCATACGAACCGGCTTCACTGCGAAAACATGGCGTATGGCAGGCAAAACGGCGTGGCATGTAGTCCGCTTCAATGATCTCATCACGAACAATATTGGTGACTGGTACCTCGGCAGTAGGAATCAGGTAATATTCCTGCTCACCATTGAGTTTAAACAGGTCCTCTTCGAACTTGGGCAGCTGACCTGTGCCACGCAGGCTATCCTTATTGACCATATAAGGCACATAGGTCTCGGTATAACCATGTTCACTGGTGTGCAGGTCAAGCATGAACTGGATCAAGGCACGATGCATACGCGCAATACCACCTGACATCACCGCAAAACGTGAACCGGTAAGCTTGGCCGCCGTATCAAAATCCAATCCACCGATATCTTCACCAACATCAACGTGATCTTTCACCTCAAACTCAAAAACCGTTGGCTCACCCCAGCGGCGAATCTCAACATTGTCATCTTCGGATTTGCCGTCAGGTGTTGATTCATGGGGAATGTTTGGCATGCCCAGCATGATTGCTTCCAGCTCAGATTGAAGCTGATTCAGTTCTTGCTCAGCCGCTTTCAGGTCATCACCGAGTTTGCCCACCTCGGCCAACAACGGCGCGATATCTTCACCCTTGGCCTTGGCTTGGCCGATAGATTTAGAACTGGCATTACGCTCAGCCTGCAAGGCCTGAGTGCGCACCTGAATATCTTTACGCTGGGCTTCAAGCTCAGCAATCCGTGTGGCATCAAGTTCAAAACCTCGGCGCGCCAATTGCGCAACCACGTTATCCAATTCGTTTCTAACTAAACGAGGATCAAGCATTTTCTTTCCTTCTTACCTTTTATTTAATGCATCAACAAATTCGATCAAGCCGTGATGGCAAGGCGAAAGCGGGCGAAAAAGCGGAATTTACACGTAGTAAATGAGCATTTCTCGGTGCCCTTTGGGTATGAGCACGTTTTCAACGCCGCCAGTGCGGCTTCAGCAGATTTGTTCGCTTTCATTAACCCACGCCGACCATTTGACCATATGGCGAGGTTTTACTGTGTTATTCAAATGTTCGAGTATCTTTTCAATCTTATCTGGCTCATCAAAAAACTCCACCACTATGGGCAAGTCTAAAGACAAGGTAGTGAATGTTGCGGTATGCACCTCACCGTTTTCACCATAGCCGGTAATGCCGCGAAAAACTGACACGCCACGTACTTTCTCCCAGTCGTGCAGACGCTTGACCAGGTTGTCCAATTGGCCGTTCTTCTCACTCAGATAGATGCGCACCATAGTCACTTCGATCATCTTCATATCTGCCTCCCTGCAATAACACCAACCCATGCCGCAGCAACACACAACATCACACTTAAGGCTGTATTGAATAAGGCTTTGCCATGGGCACCCGCCTCGATCAAATTCAGCGTCTCGATAGAAAAGGTTGAGAACGTAGTAAAGCCACCCAGTAAGCCAATCAAAATTGCGGCGCGCCATTCTGGCCCAAGACTCAAGCGTTCAATCAACAGCACAGACAACAGCCCCATCAACAGTGAACCAAGCACGTTGACTGTTAAAGTGCCATAGGGAAAGCCACGCCCCAGCCAGGCATATACCTGGCCAGAAACCCAGTAGCGTAATACGGCCCCAGTAGCACCACCGGCGGCTATGGCCATCACCATTTTCATTTCAGCAACCTTTGATCAGTCTCGAAATGCATCAGCGAATTATACCTATATTCACTGTTTGCGGCGGGCCTTGGCATCGAGGCTGCGCAAATGCGCCAGTTTGTCGCCAATCTTGCCCTCAAGCCCACGTGGTGTTGGCTGGTAATAATGACGTTCAGGCATGTCTTCAGGGAAGTAGTGCTCTCCGGCGGCATAGGCTTCGGGCTCATCATGAGCATAACGATAGGCCTTGCCATAACCCAACTCTTTCATCAGTTTGGTCGGTGCATTGCGCAGATGGATTGGCACCTCGTAAGAACCATGCGTCTTGACCTCGCTCATAGCATTATTAAAAGCCATGTAAACGGCATTGCTCTTTGGCGCGCAGGCAAGATAGATGATTGCCTGGGCAATGGCCAACTCCCCTTCCGGACTACCAAGCCGCTCCTGCACATCCCAGGCATTGAGGCAAACCCCCAACGCCCGTGGATCGGCATTGCCGATATCTTCACTGGCCATACGCACCACCCGGCGGCCGATGTAAAGCGGGTCACAACCACCGTCGATCATGCGTACAAACCAATACAAGGCCGCATCTGGGCTAGAGCCACGTACTGATTTATGCAACGCTGAAATCTGGTCGTAAAAGGCTTCACCACCCTTGTCGAAACGACGTGGTGCGCCGCCCTGCAAAACCTCATTAAGCAAGTCTTCACTGATCTCATCATCAGCAAGGTCAGCTATGATTTCGAGAAAATTCAACGCCCGTCGGGCATCGCCATCAGCCACCTCGGCCAGACGATCACGAAGTTCTACCGCCATTTCTAGAGGCTTCTCTATACCACGCGTTTGATCTGCTAGTGCATGGTCAATGATGCTGCGAATCGCATCTACACTGAGACTGCGCAGCACATAAACACGGGCACGTGACAACAAGGCGTTGTTTAATTCAAACGATGGGTTCTCGGTGGTGGCACCGATGAAGGTAAAAGTGCCATCCTCAACGTAGGGCAAAAAGGCATCTTGCTGCGCCTTGTTAAAACGGTGTACCTCGTCGACGAACAACACCGTTGGCCGACCACTGACATCACGTGAATACTGCGCCTTTTCTACCGCGGCGCGGATCTCTTTCACCCCACCTAACACTGCTGAAATACTGAGAAATTCGGCATTGGCATGACTGGCCAGCATTCTAGCAAGAGTGGTTTTGCCTGTACCGGGTGGCCCCCAGAAGATCATCGAATGCAGGCGATTGGACTCGATTGCCTTTCGCAAGGGTTTGCCCGGGCCAAGCAGGTGATCCTGGCCGGTGTACTCTTCCAGGTTTTGTGGCCGCATCCGATCCGCCAGCGGTTGCCAACCACTACCGGCCTGTTGCTCAAGAAGGTCTTTCACTATTGCGCCGCGGTTTCGTCGATGACGTCTACACCCTCGGGAATCGTCAAGCGAAAGGTGTCTGCGCCAAAGCGTTTATTGAGTCGAACATTTTCAAATCGCAACCGGGTGAACTGACCAAAGCTGTCTTTCAATTCCATCTGGCTGATCACACCCTCTTCCAATAGGATAAACAGCGCTTCAAAACCGCTATCGCTTTGTTTGGGGATCAATTCAAACCAATCGCGGCCCTGACGCAATACCTTCAACACGTCGAACTGCTTATCCAACTGGCTGGCATCACTCAACAGGCTGGCGGGGCTATTGGCCATCGTAGCGTCCTGATGTTTGATGCTTATCTGTTCGAGATCAACATCGAAAAGCCACAACTTCTCACCATCGGCGACGATGTGTTGCATAAAAGGTTTGTTGTAGTCCCAACGAAATTTGCCAGGACGCTGCACAATCACCTGGCCACTTGAATCCTGCAATAGCTCTTGTCGTGGTCCGAATACTTGCTGGCTAAAATCTGCCTTGAGGCTTTGCATCTGACTAAAAAAACTGCGCAGTTCATTTTCTTCCGACTCAGCCACGGCCGAAGCAGACAGACACAGCGCCGCAACAAACAAGAGAATATTTCTGAATGACATTTCTAACCCTTGACTGGTGGCGGCGCCAGCACTTCGCGTGAACCGTTCGACTGCATTTCACTGACTACGCCGGCACGCTCCATGTCCTCAACCATACGCGCGGCACGGTTGTAGCCAATCTTGAGACGACGCTGAATACCGGAAACCGAGGCACGGCGTGATTCGGTCACAATCTGCACCGCCTTATCATAGAGTTCATCAGACTCATCACCGCCATCCGCTCCCATGAAATCGCCACCTTCTGCGCTAGGCCCTTCCAGAATTTCGTCAATGTAATCCGGCTCACCCAATTTTTTGAGCGAATCAACCACATTGTGGACCTCATGATCTGCTACAAAGGCGCCATGAACACGGGTAGGAATGCTAGTGCCGGCAGGCTGATAAAGCATGTCACCATGCCCCAATAGCTGTTCGGCCCCGCCCTGATCAAGGACAGTTCGGGAATCGATCTTGGATGACACCTGGAAGGCAATACGACTGGGGATATTGGCCTTGATCAACCCCGTTAAAACATCCACCGAAGGGCGCTGCGTCGCCAACAACAGATGAATACCTGAAGCACGCGCCTTTTGCGCCAGACGGGCGATGAGTTCTTCGACCTTCTTGCCCACCACCATCATCATGTCGGCCAACTCATCAACCACGACGACAATAAATGGCAATGGCTCTAAAATCGGACGCTCTTCATCCGGCGACATCAGTTCGGCCAATGGATCAGGAATCGGCTCACCAGCATCAATGGCATCTTGAACCTTCTTGTTATAACCGCCGATATTTCTTACCCCCATGGCAGCCATCAATTTATAACGTCGATCCATTTCCGCCACACACCAGCGCAGTGCGTTGGCAGCGTCTTTCATATCGGTGACCACAGGCGTCAACAAGTGTGGGATGCCATCATAAATCGATAACTCCAGCATCTTGGGGTCAATCATGATCATGCGCAACTGATCAGGCTTGGCCTTGAACAACATACTCAGAATCATGGCATTAACAGCCACCGACTTACCCGAACCCGTAGTACCCGCAACTAATAGATGCGGCATTTTGGCCAAATCTGTCACCATTGGTTGACCTGAAATATCCTTGCCTAAGGCTAGCGTCAAAGGTGAATGAGAGGAATCGTATTGTTTCGACTGAACAATCTCACTCATGCGCACGATTTCACGGTGTTCATTTGGAATCTCAAGTCCGACCACCGACTTACCTGGAATAACCTCCACCACACGCACACTCACCACGGACAGGGAACGAGCCAAATCCTTGGATAGATTGGTAATCCTGCTGGCCTTGACGCCAACACCTGGCATCATCTCGAAACGGGTAATCACAGGGCCGGGATGAACAGCCACCACCTCAACCTCGACACCGAAGTCCTTTAGTTTCAGTTCAACCAGTCTGGAGACAGCCTCTAAGGCCTCTTTGGACAAGCCCTTACCACTCTGCTGAGCTTCATCAAGAATTGCTAAGGGTGGCAGTCCATCAATATTATCGCCATCGAATAGCTTTTGCTGCCGCTCCTGTTCAACCCGCTTACTGACCTCAACTTTTTTAATTACAGGTTCAATACGCAATGGCTTACGTTTTTCTGTCTTCTTGACCTCGGTCTTGACCGAAGTCTGGCGTTCTTTTTTAAGTTTGTAGGCGGCCCATTTTTCACGAACTACCCCAAGCCAGGCACGGATCAGTGAAGCAAATTCCAGGCTCAGACGGCCGACCACATCCATCAACCACAGCCAAGAAAGGCCGGTAAACAGCGTCACACCGGTGAGAAACAGAGCCAACAGGAAAAGAGTCGCGCCAAGAAAGCTAAATGGTGCGACAAGACCACTGCCAATGACATCACCGAGGATACCGCCAGCATTAAGCGGCAATTCCGTAGGCGAACCAAAATGTAATGTAGCCAGGCCACAACCTGCGGTAACCGTCAGAACAAAACCACCGCTACGCAGGCCGAACTCAGCCAAAGGCACAGCATCAGCCGGCTTACGGCCTTTGAACAACAACCAACCGCTGTAGGCAACCATAATGGGAAATAGATAAGAGAAATAGCCAAATAGATAGAGGAATACGTCAGCAAACCAGGCACCAGCAACGCCACCCGTGTTTTCAACCACACTTACAACACCGCTGTGGGACCACCCAGGATCTGTCTGCGTGTAACTGCCCAGCGATACCGCCAGATACAAGGCAATAGCACCAAACACAAATAACGCCCCTTCACGCAGGCCCTTGGCCGCATGATTTTTCGCCGCATCCGGCTTACCTTTTTTTACTGCCTGTCCCAACTGAAGATCACCCGTCCAAACTTAATAAAACCACAAAATTCTTTATACATTCAGGAGATTATAGACATAACATCAGGTTAATGCTCGTTATACGCATGTGACTGCTTGTTAATCAAGTAAAGCGGGCATCCCCTTTACCGCAACGGCGACATCACCTATGATGACGAAACTCAGGTTGAAAGCTGTCAAACCACAACATATAGGCACTCGACCCCCTCAAAAACACTGGATATACTGTATCACACAACATTAAGGATTTCTGGAGAAGAACCATGAGCGAAACCAAGCACTGTAAACTCTTGATCCTGGGCTCAGGCCCAGCCGGATATACGGCGGCGGTCTACGCAGCACGTGCAAACCTCGACCCTGTGATGGTTACCGGAATTCAGCAAGGCGGCCAACTCACCACTACTACCGAGGTGGATAACTGGCCTGGCGACCATGAGGGCGTTCAGGGCCCTGAACTAATGGAACGCATGCAAAAGCACGCCGAGCGCTTCAATACAGAAATCATCTTCGACCACATCAACGAAACCGATTTGAGCAAACGACCTTTCACTCTCAAGGGTGATGCCGGCACCTACACCTGCGATTCATTAATCATCGCCACTGGCGCCTCAGCCAAATACCTGGGCTTACCATCAGAAGAAGCCTTTCAAGGCAAAGGCGTATCGGCCTGCGCTACTTGCGACGGTTTTTTCTATCGCAACCAGCCCGTTGCGGTAATTGGTGGTGGTAATACCGCAGTTGAAGAAGCACTCTACTTATCAAATATTGCCTCACACGTGACTATCGTTCACCGCCGCGATTCATTCAGTTCAGAAAAGATCTTGTCTGACCAGCTTAAAGCCAAGGCAAAAGATGGCAATATCACCATTGAGTGGCAACAAACTCTCGACGAAGTCCTAGGCGACGATATGGGCGTCACCGGTCTTCGACTAAAGAGTATGGAAGATGAAAGCACGAAGGATGTGCAGGTACAGGGCGTTTTCATCGCCATTGGTCATCAACCTAATACAGGTATTTTTGATGGCCAGCTGGAGATGCAAAATGGCTATATCAAGGTGCACGGCGGAAATGAAGGTAATGCCACTGCAACCAGTGTCGACGGTGTTTTTGCTGCCGGTGATGTGGCTGACCACATCTATCGTCAAGCGATCACATCTGCCGGTGCCGGGTGTATGGCTGCCTTGGATGTCGAGCGTTTTCTGGAAAGCTAAGTTAGCAAGCGAGGCATATTATGGCGTTTGATTCGTTCTTCTCCAAAGAAAACAATTCCAATTCGGTGATAGAGTCTATGATTGTAGGTAAAAGTGACCAGCGTGGTTTTCTGCGCATGGATGTTAAGTCAAAACTGACATTCAAGACCTGTGGTAAGAATGATGTGTTTGAAGCCACTTCCAATGACCTCAGCGCGACAGGCATTAGCTTTACATCAAAACAACAGGTGAACGAAGGTGATTTACTGGAAGTCCACATGAAGCCTGGTATCGATATCACCCCACCACTAGCGATTACAATAAAGGTGATTCGCGCTATTGCAACTGATAGCGGTGAGTATGAAATTGCTGGCGCCGTTCAGGAAAACACAAACAACTAAGACCCTTTAACTTCGCCAGGCACAACCTGGCGAAGTGTTCTTGGCCGGAGCTCAGCTTTCAAGCACCTATAGCCTCCCTATTCACTCCAAAATTTAAACAACCAAACACAGTGACAAATGGCCCATTCTGGATAAACGAATCAGACCCTGAGCTGAATTTCCCACCAGTCGAGCTCGCACTGGATGAACCCAATGGGCTGCTGGCAGTGGGTGGCGACCTTTCTCCAGAGAGACTCATCAAGGCCTATGGGCTTGGTATTTTCCCCTGGTTTAATCATGACCAGCCAATTCTATGGTGGTCACCAAACCCCAGGGCAGTATTATTTCCGGATCAACTTCATGTTAGTCGAAGTCTGCACAAGACAATTCGACGCGGCAGCTACAAAATCACACTAGACACTGCTTTTGCTGATGTGATGCAAGCTTGCGCAGCACCACGACCACAGCAAGCGGATACCTGGATCACGCCTGAAATGCATGCTGCCTATCTTCGACTGCATGAAATGGGTATTGCCCACTCGGTAGAGGCTTGGCTTGATGATAAGCTCATCGGAGGATTATACGGGCTGAGTATAGGCAAGGCCTTTTTTGGAGAATCCATGTTTAGTCGCGCCAGCAATGCCTCAAAAGTAGCGTTTGTCTATCTCGCAAAGCAACTACAATCTTGGCAATTCAAACTTATTGATTGCCAGATTAGTTCTAAGCATCTTGAAAGCCTAGGTGCCAGGGATATTGAACGAACACAGTTCATCAAGCTTTTACAGCAAGCCATTCAACAGCCAGACAAAAATCAAAAATGGCAGTTTGATGAAAATTTTCTCCCCTTTAAATAAGCCTGTAGATCACAGCCGATGAAACACGAAAACAATAATTCAATCCGCTGTTACGCTAGCCCGCCGTTTGAGTGCAGTTACCTGCCTGAACAGAACGCAACAAACTTGGTTATTGATCCCAGCCTGGCATTAAACGACGCACTGCTTGGCGCATTGCTTGACCAAGGCTTTCGTCGCAGTGGAGGACACATCTACCGCCCGAACTGCATGAACTGCCAAGCCTGCATTTCAATCCGAGTACCTGTCGACAAATTCATTTCAAATCGCAGTCAACGCCGCTGTTGGCATCAAAACCAAGATTTATCCCATTCATCGTCAACCGCTATATTCGATGAAGAACAATTTGAACTTTACCGCCATTACCTCGCTGTCAGACACGCTGACAGCGAAATGAACAACCCCAGCCAGGAAGACTATATAGGCTTCCTCACCACCCCCGGGGTAAAGACAAAACTTCACGAATTCCGACTTCAAGGCAAGCTACTTGCCGTTTCTGTTGTAGACCACACCCCAAACGGCCTATCGGCTGTCTACACCTTCTATGATCCAAACCTGACACAGCGAGGCCTGGGAACATTCACCATTCTCTGGATGATTGAGCATGCCTGTAGTCTCGGTCTGCCCTGGGTGTATCTAGGGTATTGGATAGAAGCCTGCGACAAAATGCGCTATAAAACCCGATTTACACCCTGCGAAGGCTATATTGAAGGTAAGTGGCGGCAGATAAACCCAGCTTAAGGGCTTGACTATAGATTATTCCTTTGCGCCACAGGCCAAATTAGGGCAAAATATGCGCCTGATTTATAAATGAACTGGAGTTCAAAACTTAGCATGGCAAAAGAAGAAGCAATTGAAATGGAAGGGACGGTCACTGAGACCCTGCCAAACACCATGTTTCGCGTCGAGTTGGAAAACGGTCACGTTGTTACTGCTCACATTTCAGGAAAAATGCGTAAACACTATATCCGCATCCTGACTGGCGACAAGGTAACAGTACAGCTAACCCCTTACGACCTGAGCAAAGGTCGCATTTCTTACCGCGCTCGCTAACTCAGACTCTCAGCCCAAGAGCCCGCTCAAACAGACGCAGGGCTCTTGTTAGTAGCTTCCATCTCGAAACTTAGTCCGCCGCCCTTCAAGGTAATGCGGACATGGCCACCACTGGCCAACTCACCAAACAACAACTCCTCGGCCAGAGGTTTCTTAATATGCTCTTTGATGGTCCGCGTCATAGGTCGAGCGCCCATGGCAGGATCAAAACCATTCTCAGCCAACCACTCACGCGCCTCTGAACTAACCTCAACGGTAACATTCTTGGCCTCGAGTTGAGTCTCAAGTTCAATAATGAATTTATCCACCACATGGCCAATGGTCTTTCGATCCAAGCCCTGGAATTCAACCACAGCATCGAGACGATTACGGAACTCAGGTGTGAAGGCACGTTTAATTGCCTCCAGACTATCGCCAGTGGTGTTCTTACTGGTAAAGCCAATCGAGGGACGACTCATCTGTTCTGCACCGGCATTGGTCGTCATGACAATAATGACATTACGAAAATCCGCCTCTCGGCCATTATTATCCGTCAGCGTGCCGTGATCCATCACTTGTAACAGCAAATTGAAAACGTCTGGATGGGCCTTTTCGATCTCATCCAATAACAAGACAGCATGTGGAGTCTTATTAATGGCATCTGTCAGCAAACCGCCCTGGTCATAACCAACGTAACCGGGAGGTGCACCAATCAACCGTGAAACTGCATGGCGCTCCATGTATTCAGACATATCAAAGCGAATCAAATCAATCCCCATCACTTTCGACAGCTGGCGTGTTACCTCAGTTTTACCCACCCCGGTAGGACCTGCAAACAGGAAAGAGCCAATCGGTTTTTCTTCCTGCCCCAGGCCAGAGCGAGATAGCTTAATCGCTGTAGAAAGTGACTCAATCGCAGCATCCTGACCAAACACAACCATTTTCAGATCACGCTCAAGCGTACTCAACTTTTCACGATCAGAATTACCCACCCTCATCTCTGGAATCCGAGCAATCTTAGCCACAATTTTTTCTATGTCTTTTACGCCAATTGTCTTTTTGCGCTTAGATGCAGGTGACATACGCTGTTTTGCCCCAGCCTCATCAATCACGTCAATGGCTTTGTCAGGCAAATGTCGATCATTTATATAACGATCAGCCAGCTCAACTGCCAGTCTGATTGCCTGGCGGGTGTATTTAACTTCGTGATGCTCTTCAAAACGGGGTTTTAGCCCCATCAATATTTGGACTGCCTCATCAACAGTAGGCTCTGGTACATCTATCTTTTGAAAGCGACGCGCCAA
>Ga0316207_10003434_pt1 | contig 14744 bp, 13 predicted proteins | sample 6weekpyrite_MG_FD_204943 | JGI IMG/M metagenome (GOLD analysis project Ga0316207, IMG submission 204943) | Microbial mat bacterial communities from mineral coupon in-situ incubated in ocean water Damariscotta River, Maine, United States -... | ecosystem: Environmental > Aquatic > Marine >... | reverse complement strand
CCGGATTGACGGCACCTTGCACAACATTTTCACCTAAACCATAGGCGGCATTAATTAGTACCACATCACGAAAACCACTCTCGGTATCCAGCGTAAACATGACACCGGAAGCACCAATATCCGAGCGAGCCATTTTCTGCACGCCGATAGATAGAGCTACTTTCATATGTTCAAAGCCTTTATCAACCCGGTAGGCGATAGCGCGATCGGTAAACAGTGACGCAAAGACTTTAAGGCAGGTGGTTAGAACAGAGTCTGTTCCATGTACGTTAAGATAAGTTTCCTGCTGACCCGCAAATGATGCGCCGGGAAGATCTTCAGCGGTGGCAGAGGAGCGCAATGCAACATCAGGCACCATACCGTATTGAGCTGTTAAGTTGTCATAGGCCTGAGTGATTTCATCAGTCAAATCAGGTGGCAAGCTGGCGGCAAGAAACCAGTTACGTATTTGCAGACCCGTTTCGGCGAGCTGCACCACATCACGGACATCCAGTTTATTAAGCAGTTTTGTTACCGGATCCCGGAGGCCATTATGATCGAGAAAGTGCCAGTATGCATCGGCCGTTGTTGCAAAGCCGTCTGGAATACGCAGTCCAAGAGGACTAAGTTCAGTGATCATTTCACCAAGCGAAGCGTTTTTACCACCAACAATTTCAATATCGTTTATCCCTAAGGTATTGAATGTCCGTACATATCGCATGGCTATGGGTCCTTTTTTGTTGGATATTTATATCTGATTAGGACAAACTATCGCGCGTTTATATAACCAGATAATACACCTACATGCTAAGAGGCATTAACATGAGTAGCAAGTCATTTCACCCACCAAAACGTACTTTAATGGGCCCTGGTCCATCCGATGTGAATCCACGAATTCTCGAGGCGATGTCTCGACCAACTATTGGGCATCTAGATCCTTTATTTATTCGCTTGATGGATGAGATGAAAGGTTTACTTCAGTACGCCTTCCAGACTAAAAATGAATTGACTATGCCTGTGTCTGCTCCAGGTTCTGCGGGGATGGAAACCTGTTTCGCCAATCTTGTTGAGCCAGGTGACAAAGTGGTTGTTTGTCGCAATGGTGTTTTCGGCATGCGTATGACTGAAAATGTTGAACGCTGTGGTGGTGAAGCTATTTTAGTTGATGATGAATGGGGCCAGCCTGTTGATCCAGTTAAGTTAGAAGAAGCACTTAAAGCTAACCCGGACGCTTGTCTTGTTGCCTTTGTTCATGCAGAAACATCAACCGGTGCACAGTCTGATGCAAAAACGCTGGTTGAAATTGCTCATAAGTATGACTGTTTGACGATTGTTGATGCGGTGACGTCACTAGGTGGTACGCCGATCATGGTTGATGAGTGGGGTATTGATTCGATTTATTCAGGCACACAAAAATGTTTGTCGTGTACACCGGGTCTTTCGCCAATTAGCTTTAATGATGCGGCGCTGGAAAAAATCAAGAATCGCAAGACTAAGGTGCAAAGTTGGTTCCTGGATTTAAACCTTGTCATGGGTTATTGGGGTGGTGGTGCTAAACGTGCCTACCATCACACCGCACCGATTAATGCTTTGTATGGTTTACATGAATCACTGGTGGTGCTTGAAGAAGAAGGCATTGAAAACTCATGGGCGCGTCATGCGCATCATCATGCTGCATTGAGAGCTGGTTTTGAAGCTATGGGATTAAAATTCATTGTTGATGAAGCGCATCGTTTACCACAATTGAATTCAGTAACAATTCCAGAGGGCGTTGATGAAGCAGCAGTACGTGGTCGCTTGCTGAATGAATATGACTTGGAAATTGGTGCAGGTTTAGGAGCATTGGCTGGCAAAGTATGGCGTGTTGGTTTAATGGGTTATGCAGCTAATCAACGTAATGTTTTATTCTGCTTACAGTCATTAGATGCTGTCCTTACGGATATGGGGGCGTCAATTAATAATGGTGAAGCGGTTAAGGCTGCACAGGCTTATTATAAGAAATAGGAATAAGTGAGTTGAGGCGCACTGCTGCCAGACATTAGCTGCTGGCTGAACAAACACCCTACGGGATGTTTGTAATTCGCCATCATCTAATGTCTGACATCAGTGCTGATGAATTTAGGTTTTGCGCTCATTTTCTGGAGCGGGTATCAGTTGTTGTGCAGCGCCGAATTTCAAGCGTCCCGCGGGCGCTTGTCCAGACGATGTGCAATAACTGATGGCCGCGACCTTCACTCTTCAGAAGCAATAGCAGTTCCGACATCTAGTTGTTCAAACCAGTCGAGGAAGTTCTGTACGTCATCGCCTTTGAATATGCGACCATGTTGCGGTGCCATGTATTCTATATCCAGCTCACGAACGCGTCTTATCCAATCATTTTTTGCGCGGTTAGATGGCATCCAGCGTTGGTGGAACATTTTCATTCTGGGAATATGTTCATTGAAGTCGTCGACAAATATCGGGCCTTCAGGTGATTCAAGGGCCGCACCGACATCACCGCTCATGAGTATTTTTCCGACAGGATCATAAACGTGATAATTACCGGAAGCATGTAGGTAATGAGCTGGGATGAGTTGTAGCTCGATAGAACCAAGGTTGATCGTGCTGCCTTCATCGGGAATGCCAACATACTCAATATTGTTCATTCCAAAGTGGCGAATAAAACCTTCCCATATCCAGGGGGCGTGTAAGCGAGCTTGTGGTAGTGCTTGATCCCATAAACCCAATGACGAAATAATGTCAGGATCTTGATGTGATGCAAACAGATCGGTAATTTGATCTGCTTTAGCATGATGAAGAATAGCGCCTAACATTGGGGCAAAGACTTCGATGCCACCTGGGTCCATAAGCAGGGCGCGTTCACCAGCAACAATCATGTACTGATTGGTATCAATAATGCTTTCTGGTTTTTCAGGGTCGCGGCCAAACATAAACCATTGGTGGTTAGCATCATAAATCTTAGTGACTTTCATTATTCTTACTCACTATGCATGCTCACGAGTTAATGTTTTAACTCTATTAAGATGTTTATAACTGTCTGACACTTTATCTTTAATAAAGACGGCTGCATTATCAAGGTTGGATGCAACAACTTCGAGTTTATTTCGAAACTCCTGTGCATCCGATGTAACAATACGTGACACGGAAGCAATAGCACGTGCAGATAACATATGCTCGTTCATTTCTTCAAGTAATAAAAATAAATCATTCATGCTTTTTTTGAAATCTTTGAATGAATCAATCATATGTGTTTCTACGCGGAGCATGGCAGGGTCTAATGATGCGACATATTTTGCTTTTTTATGTTTGCTTATCACAGAGCTGAAACGTTGGTAGGCATCGTAGGAGCGTTGCTCGTGGACAGCGATTTTGGATAATGTTAAGGCATTTTCATTGATGTGATTAACACCATTGATGGCAAGTTGTGATATTTCATCAATGAAGTCGGTGATGGGTTGAAAGCCGAGTCCTTTATCACCAGCTTGTGCAGAGATCACTTTGGCATTTTTAGCAGCCAATGAAACACCGTAAGCCACTTCCATCACCGCATGCAGTTCTGCTGCGATACTGGCTAATGCAACGAGTTTATCTTCATCGGTTGCGATATTTTGTGTCATGGTCCTTTCTGGCATGTCTCTTATAGAGTAGCTATCGGCAATACGAAATAAAACTTAACCTTTGATTTTATTAATAATATATCGATTTGCTAGGTTATTGTTGACCTTTCTGGGTGCATAGGGATAGTCTGGTACTAATTGAAAAAATTTAATAACTGTATGTCATACTAAAACAAATAATAAACGGGGTAACATTATGAAAATATTAAAAATTGTGTTGGTACTCGGGGTGATTATTGTCGTCGCTGCTGGCGTGTTCCTGTTTTCATCACTCGATAGTCTGGTTGAGGCGGGCATTGAGAAGGCCGGTACAGAGGTGACTAAAACTCGCGTTGAAGTGGGTGGGGTTAAATTAACCTTGTCTTCGGGTGAGGGGACAATCTCTAATCTGGAAGTCGATAGCCCAGCAGGTTTTACACGTAAACAAATCTTTACGCTGGGTCAGATTAGCGTTGCGGTTGATCCTAAAACAGTTACCGATAAAGTCGTTGTGATTGATAACGTACTGATTAAAGCGCCACAGATTTTTTATGAGATTAACGACAAAGGTGATTCTAACCTTGATGTACTAAAGAACAATGTACAAAAAGCGACGGCAGGTTTGAGTTCTTCTGATAAATCATCAAGTGGCGGTGAAGAAGTTAAATTAATTATTCGCAAGTTGGTGATTGATGAAGCGGAAGTCGATGCGCGTATTGCTGCACTGGGGGGTAAAGATTTATCAGCCAATTTACCTCGTATCGAGTTGAATGATATTGGTAAATCATCAGGTGGCGCATCGGCCGGTGAAATCGCCGAGAAGGTCACTAGTCTTTTAATTTCTAAGACGACCAAAGCAGTAGCAGATATGGGCGTACAGCAATACCTTGGTAAAGGTGTTGATGAAGTGAAAGCACAGGTAGAAGAAAAAGCCAAGGGCGCTATTACCGAAAAGCTGGGAGACCAAGTCGGTGATAAATTGAAAGGCTTATTTTAAAACTTATTTCTGTCAGGTAATGACAGTAGGCGATGACATGCCGGTATGTGTTTTGATGCCGGCAATGTCATCGGCAATTTGAATAAGTTGGCTTAGATGCTTCTGCGTATCATCTGAAATTTTGCTGGCATCATTGCAATAGTCTTCAATGTAAACACGTAGTGTAGCGCCGCTGGTTCCTGTGCCGGAAAGCCTGAAAATAATTCGTGCGCCATTCTCAAATAATAATCTTATACCTTGATGCTCGCTTACCGATCCATCGACGGGATCCGTATAGGAAAATTCATCAGCAAGTTTTATGGTGTAGTCACCAAATTTTTGGTTTGTAAGGTTTACTAGATTGTTAAGCAAATGCTCGACTAAATCCTGTGCTGATGCGCTGTCAACGCCTTCATAGTCATGACGAGTATAAAAGTGTCGACCATACTGTTGCCAGTGCTCAGATAGAATCTCACTCACCGATTGTTTACGAACAGCAAGAATATTCAGCCAGTAAAGTACTGCCCAAAGCCCATCTTTTTCTCGCACATGATTTGAACCTGTACCGAAACTTTCTTCACCGCAGAGGGTGATTTTACTTGCATCTAGCAAGTTGCCGAAAAATTTCCAGCCGGTTGGTGTTTCATAACATTCAATAGCAAGTTCTTTCGCTACTACATCAACGGCAGCACTGGTCGGCATTGAACGAGCAACACCGGCAAGCCCGTTTTTATAAGCAGGAATTAGTTGTGCATTGGCAGCGATAATCGCCAGACTGTCACTGGGATTAACAAAGCATTGTCGACCAAGAATCATATTACGGTCGCCATCACCATCAGATGCCGCACCGAAGTCAGGTGCTGAGTCGCTCATCATGCGATCAGCCAGTTCATGCGCATAAGTGAGGTTAGGATCGGGATGGCCACCACCAAAGTCAGCTTTGGGTTGGCAGTTCAATAAATTTCTTTCAGCAGCACCAAGTTGCTCACCAAGAATTTTCTGTGCATAAGGGCCTGTGATGGCATGCATCGCATCAAAACAAACCTCAAAACCACTATCGATGAGTGACTTAATGGCGTTGAAATCAAATAACTCTTGCATTAAGTCAGCGTAGTCAGAAACGGGATCAATAACGTCGATAACCGTACGGCCAAATGTATGTTGTGCAATGTCATTGAGCGGGACTTCAGGAATATCTGCGAAATGATAGTGCGCAATTTGTGTGCTGTGTTGAAAAATAGCGTCGGTGAGTGTTTCTTGTGCCGGGCCACCGTTGGCGCTATTGAATTTAATACCAAAGTCACCCTCGGGTCCGCCGGGATTATGGCTGGCAGAGAGAATAATACCGCCAAAGGCCTGGTTTTTTCGGATCAGGTGTGAGGCGGCGGGTGTCGAAAGCAGGCCGTCTTGGCCAACCAGAATACGGCCAAAACCAGCCGCCACAGCCATACGAATAATGATTTGAATAGCGGTTAGATTATAGAATCGTCCGTCTCCACCGAGCACCAGCGTTTTGCCGTGGTAGCCATCCAGTACATCAAATAAAGACTGTACGAAATTCTCCAGATAATGTTCTTGTTGGAAAGTCGTCACAGATTTACGCAGTCCCGATGTGCCCGGGCGCTGGTCTGAGAAGGCTTGGCTGGTGATTGTCTGGATCCGCATGGTCTGATTCTAACAAGCTTGGCTAAAAAGTGGCAGATTCATCGAAATAGTCTTGAAATAGTTACCCCTAAACCCCATTTAGCAGCGATAACTAACCTATTAATAAGCATTTTGAAGGAATAGAGCACCATGACAGTTGAAGCACACAAAGAGACGATGGAATTTCAAACTGAGGTAAGGCAATTACTGCAGTTGATGATTAATTCTCTGTATAGCAATAAAGAAATCTTTTTGCGTGAACTGGTCTCAAATGCCTCGGATGCCTGTGACAAATTGCGTTTTGAATCTCTGTCTGATGATGCGCTGATGGAAGGTGATGCCGATATGGGTATCACAGTCGAGTTTGATAAAGAGGCGCGTAGCATCACGATTGCGGATAACGGTATTGGTATGAACCGTCAGGAAGTGATTGACAATATTGGTACGATTGCCAAATCAGGTACCAAGCAGTTTTTTGAAGCATTAAGTGGCGATCAAGCCAGTGATGCCAACTTAATTGGTCAATTCGGTGTCGGTTTCTACTCGGCATTTATTGTTGCTGATAAGGTCGTTGTTGAAACACGTCGTGCCGGAACAACGGCTGAACACGGTGTGCGTTGGGAATCGGCGGGTGAAGGTGATTTCTCACTCGAAACAATTGATAAATCATCACGTGGTACGACCGTTATTATGTACTTACGCGAAGGTGAAGATGAGTTCCTTGATGGGCATCGCCTGCGTCACATTATTCGTACTTACTCTGATCACATTAGTTTGCCAATTAAAATGTGGTCTGAACCGATGCCACCAATGGGTGATGATGAGGAAAAAGAAATTCCTGCACCAGAGTTAGAAATGGTTAACAGTGCTTCTGCATTGTGGGCACGTCCTAAGAATGACATCACCGAGGAAGAGTACAACGAGTTTTATAAACACGTTGGTCATGATTTTCAGGATCCACTCTCACATGTGCATAGTCGTGTAGAAGGTAACCTTGAATACACCTCACTATTGTATGTGCCATCTAAAGCCCCGTTTGATTTGTGGGACAGAAACTCACAGCACGGAATTAAACTTTATGTGCGTCGTGTGTTTATTATGGATGACGCAGAGCAACTGATGCCACAGTACCTGCGATTTGTACGTGGTGTCATTGATTCGGCTGACTTGCCACTCAATGTGTCGCGTGAAATTTTACAACACAATAAAGCTATCGATAGCATGCGTTCTGGCTCGGTTAAAAAGGTTCTTAGTATGTTGGAAGGGGTTGCTAAAAACGATCCTGAAAAATACACCACATTCTGGAATGAATTTGGTCGGGTTATGAAAGAAGGCCCAGCTGAAGATACCGCTAACCAGGAAAAGATCGCTAAGTTATTACGTTTCGCCACGACTAAAACCGATGAAGAAGCGCAAACCGTTTCCTTGCAGGAATACATTGAACGTATGCCAGAAGGGCAGGATAAAATTTACTATATTACCGCTGACAGTTTTAATGCAGCCAAGAACAGCCCACATCTTGAAGTGTTCCGTACCAAGGGTATTGAAGTCTTATTGCTCGGTGAACGTGTCGATGAATGGTTAGTCTCTGCGCTAACTGAATTTGATGGTAAAGCATTGCAGTCGGTGGCTAAAGGTGATCTGGATCTCGGCGATCTGGAAGATAAGGAAGAGAAAGAACAGCAACAGGCTGCGGAAGAAGAAAACAAAGACTTTGTTGAACGCATCAAAGAAGCATTGGGTGATGCAGTTAAAGAAGTGCGTGTTACGCATCGTTTAACCAGCACACCTGCATGTCTGGTATCAGAAAATCAGGACATGAGCGGCAACCTTGAGCGTATTCTTAAAGAAGCCGGTCAGGAAATTCCAACCATGCAACCGATTCTTGAAATCAATCCAACCCATGCGTTGGTAGAAATGCTCAAAGCCGAATCTGAGCAGGAGTTGTTTAGTGACTGGTCACAAATTCTGTTTGATCAGGCCTTACTCTCAGAAGGTGGTCAGTTAGAAGATCCAGCTGGTTTTGTTTCCCGTCTTAACGCTATGTTATTGAAATTGGCTAAATAAATGCCTTAATCCCGTCCGGCGCTCAAGTCGGGCGGGTTCTTGCCGACATACTCTATATAGAAGGTCGATATTTTATCGAGGAGAGTATGATGGCCATGTTTCGCAACATTTTATTATGTTTTAGTTTGACGCTGCTTGGTTCTGGTTTTGCTTATGGCGAAGAAGAGGCGGGACCAAAGTCTATCGCTGCTCAAGAATCACAGTTTGATTTCTCAAAACTGAAACAGTATGTCCCCGATATTTATCCAGGCCCTCAATCTCCAACACCACATGCGGGTGACAGCATCAAAACATGTGTCGCATTGGATGATGAGATTGTTACCTTATTGCCTTTAACTTACCGCACAGTGCCAGACTTTTATGATGATCCAAAGGTCGCCGCGGCAATTTGGTTAACCACAACCGGTGTTACTTTATTTGATATCTTCCCAGACGATCTACCGTTAACTGAAATACCCCTGGGCTATTCGTTACTGGCTTATCCGGAATACAAGAAATACAAAGAAGAGAAGCGTATTCGTCAGGCTAATTTGCGGATTGAATCCTTACGTCGCACTAAAGCGCGGATGCGGTGCTTTGAAACTTAATAAAGAGTTTATTTTAGCTTCCAGTGTTTCTGATATTTAACAGTCTCTGACCAAATAACACCTTTATAAGTATTATCTGGTGGGTAATGTTCAAAACGAATCCCAATCGTATCGGTAAATGAACGCGTTACCCATTTCTTTTTCATATTACCTCGGCTCAAGCCCATATTAACTCGCCCAACGTTTAACCCTTCACTTACTTGAAGATGGTTAACGCTCCAGTAACCATGGTTAGGTGTGACATAAATACGGACTTCATTGGCAGGGATTTTATGTTTGTAAGTGTAGATAACATCAACAACCAGGGTGTCATCAGTTTCAGTGATGAGTCTGACCTCGTTTACTTTTATAGAATAGGGTGGCCGTAAAGGTTTTTTGTTTTCAAAAATTAACTTTCCAGGCTTGCCATCATCAATAAAGCTGTTGTCGGGGACTTTGTCTTTGACAGCGTCATCAGCAGCGGTTGATGCATTGTCTCGTGAGTCAGGTTTAATCACACTATCACTGCTACCACATTCACTGTCTTTGAAAACAAGGTTGCCGTATTGATCTTTGCACTGAAAAATATCGGCCTGACTGGCTGCTGGTGCTAATGTTAAGGAAAGGACTAAGAAAATCTGTTTCATTATTCTTCGCTACGTCACTGTCTGCTTTGTCATAACAATATAACATCATCGACTTAAATCAAGTCTTTGCTTGATTTTATCTAGGCGACATCATCAGGCATACTTGGTTTATGTCAGAGAACATAACCAGTATGCGTTTAGATAAATGGCTTTGGGCAGCACGTTTTTTTAAAACGCGTGCGCTTGCAACCGAAGCGGTGAATGGCGGTAAAGTACATCGTGCAGGCCAGCGAGTGAAACCATCTCAAGCAATTCAGGTGGGTGATGCCTTAGATATTACACGAGGCCCATACAGTTACAGCATTCAGGTAGACGGGCTCATGAAGCAACGTGGCCCAGCGAGTGTTGCCACCACACTTTATACTGAATCAGATGAGAGTATTGCTGCGCGCGAAGTACTTGCTGAACAGTTCAGGATTCATGCCGCGCAGACACCATCGCCTCGACATCGTCCGGATAAACGCTCACGACGCCGGATTATTCGTTTTACCCGCAAAGAAAGTTAATCACCTGTCATGCATACGGGTATGCCTGATTAAGAGACTGGTTCAACTGCGAAATTCCCACTGAGTCTGATAAACTTCATGTTTTGATTAACTATGAATGTTGTCCGATGGAGGTCACATGCGTCCGGCCCAGTTATTAGCCGTTTTGGAACGAGAATTTAAGAGTACTGATGCAGGGCATCATACGCCTGTTATGTTGTGGGGGCCGCCTGGTGTGGGTAAATCACAAATGATTGCACAGGTGGCTGAGCAAAATAGCGTGGAAGTGATTGATATTCGGCTTTCACAAATGGAGCCAACTGATTTACGTGGCATACCATTTCGTGTTGACGATACGGTGGAGTGGGCGATTCCCGGTATTCTTCCGGATGTAAAACGACACGGTGAAAAAGGCATTTTGTTTTTAGATGAAATCACCTCGGCTGCGCCAACTGTGTCGGCGGCTGCATATCAGTTAATTCTAGATCGTCGGTTGGGTGAGTATAAAGTGCCTGATGGCTGGGCGATTTTTGCAGCAGGTAACCGGCAGGGCGATCGGGGGGTTACATATACGATGCCCGCACCATTGGCAAATCGCTTTTCACATTTTGAAGTTGATACGCATCTTGATGATTGGGTGGCATGGGCTTATAGCAATGGCATTGATGAAAAGGTCATTGCCTTTTTACGCTTCCGTCCTGAATTATTATTTGATTTTGATCCAGCGCATAACCCGGTGGCGTTTCCTTCGCCTCGTTCATGGGAGTTTGCGCATCGTGGTTTACAAAAATTTGCAGATCACCCTGAATTATTATTAGGCACCTTGCAAGCTTGTGTCGGTCCTGCAGCGGGAATTGAATTAAAAGCCTTCGTTGATAACCTCGATAACATGCCAGACATTGATGCTATTTTGCGTGGTGAAGATATTAGCGTGCCAAAGGAAATCGATTTGCAATATGCCGTGGCCGCTGCACTAGTTGGTCGTGCTATCCGCGCTAAAGGTGAAGGCAAAAGTCAAGAAGTCTGGGGGCATATTCTTGATTATGCGCGCAGCTTCCCGCAACGCGAAATGGGTGTGATGCTTGTTTCAGATATGCATCGTGCTGTGGGTGAAGACATGTTTACTGTACCCCAGTTTTCAGCGTGGGCGAAAGATATCGCTGATGTGATGCTTTATAACTAATTTCATGTCTAATGAAGTCGAAACAAAACTAGCGGCTGCACGTACCCGACTTATTTTAGATAAGCCGTTTTTAGGTGCACTGGTTTTGCGTTTGCCTATGAAGCAAGCAGATGCGAGTTGGTGTAAGTCTACGGCCACCGATGCGAAGACGTTTTTTTATAATCACGATTACATTGCTGCAATGTCAGTCGAGCAAACGCAGTTTATTCTTGCTCATGAAGCACTACATTGTGCTTTGTCACATTTTGCACGTCGGCAACATCGTGTAAAGCATCGTTGGGATTTAGCCTGTGATTTGGCAATTAATCCTATCCTTATAAATGAAGGCATGCAGCCTATCCCTGATACTTTATATGATCCGCAATATGCGGAAATGACCGCAGAAGAGATTTACCCAACCATTGAAGATTTAGATGATCGAGAAACGCAAGATCAGCATGTCTATGACGAAGATGATCGTGAACAAAACGAACATAATGACTCATCCCAAGGTGATCAGGATAATGATGGCGATCAGGGTGATGAACCTAAAGATGACAAAGGCACGGGTGGTGATAAACCACAAACAGATAAAAATAATCAGTCTAGTGGTAATGAAGCCGAGATTGATGAGTCACAAGGTGGTGCTGCTCAACCACCACCATTAAGTGATGCTGAAAAAGAATCGCTATCAGTACAATGGCAACAACGCCTCGCTGGTGCAGCACAAACTGCCATGCAAGCTGGGAAAATGGGTGATGCCTTAGCACGTTTGGTTGATCATCTATTACAACCTCAATTGCCTTGGCGAATGTTACTTGCTCGTTACATGACGGCAGTTGCGCGAGATGATTACAGTTTTCAGCGTCCTTCACGCCGTGAAGGCGCGGCTATTTTACCGAGCCTGCGCAGTAGCCAGCTTGATGTCACTATTGTGATTGATACTAGTGGTTCGGTGAGTGATGCAGAAGTAAATGAATTTATTTCTGAAGTCGATGCCATCAAAGGTCAAATGCGCGCACGTATTACTTTAATCGCCTGTGATGATCAGGTGAGTGACAATGCACCCTGGACCTATGAGCCCTGGGATACGTTTGATGTACCCGAGGATATGATGGGCGGTGGTGCGACAGATTTTCGTCCCGCGTTTGAGTTTGCCGAGCAGCAAGGAAAACAACCTGATTTGCTGGTTTACTTTACCGATGCAGAAGGTGAGTTTCCGGCCTATGAGCCTGCCTTTCCCGTTATCTGGTTGGTAAAAGGGCGCGCTAAAACTCCGTGGGGACAGCGAGTACAATTAAATTAGTTATAGTGTTTTAAATTTTGTTATTGCGAATGGTGGCGAAGCAATCTATTAAATATTTAATGATAGCGCTCGCTGGTATAAGTCAGTGATACGGTGTTCGGCGGTTTCAATCGTGTCGGCAAAACAAATAATGCCATCCAAGTGACCGAGCATAGCGATACATTGATGGCCTTGCTGAATACAGTCTTGAATCGCAACAGCCATATCAGGCGTGCCATAATCGACATCCGGTGGAGTAGTGGCAAGTTGTAAGCGTTGATGTTGTTGCCAAATATCAGGGTTGTGAATATGAATAACGGCCATGATGGTTGGTTCAGCGGTGTAAATAGCGGCATGGCTCATACACTCTGATGATGGTTTTACGGGACCTCGAGATTGCACGGTATTGTTGGAAATATCACAATGCAGTACATGTGCGAAATGCTTAGATGTCAAAGTACTGATACCGCCAGTTTGTGTGCCACTGATAATGAATTCATTACCAGTAAGGCGATGGCTAATATTGCCATAGGCATAGCCATCGTAATGGGATGGGGCTTGACCGATAAGTCCTAGATGATGCATGTGCTGATGGCATTTTATTAGCGCATCAAGATCAGGAGATAGCACGGTATCGCTATGCTCGTGTGATAAATTAAATTGTATAACGCCTTCTTGTTCGCTCATTGTGAATAGTTGGTTTGTAATAATGTAATTGCGAAAGGTACGCAGAGTGTCACTTTCTACAGAAGATAATTTACGCTTAAACGTCATGTTAGCAAATAATGTCAATGCAGTGCGTATTGATGATGGTCGTATGATGGTTTATGGCATCGCTGATGGCAACGAAATGCAGATTCAGTTAAATCCTAATTGCAATGATGAAAAATATATCAGGCAGGTAAAGGAATTACTTTCCAGTCATGTATTGGGATCGCCGGGCGGTTATCCGGTTTATTTAAAACGCTGGACACGCATGGGGCAAATGAAAGATGAAAGTCTGGCAGATTTATTAAAGCTCGGTGAACCCGAAGCAATTATGGCGGTTGTCTGCGCGCAAGGCCTAACTGATGAACTGGCAAAACTTGCCTGGTGGGCGGCACCTGAAGCTGAATATGCACGGCGTATGCTGGAAAGTGAACGGGTCGTGAATGGCGAAATGGGCAAGGTGCTGGCTGATTTTCTGATTGAGTTTTTACCCTTTGAAGAAGATCCTTATGCAATAGTGCGTAGTGTGCGGCTGGTATTGCAAGGTGATTTAATCAGCGAAGAGGTGCGCAATACGCTTTGGGCGCGTGGTGTTAAAAAGAATGTATTTAGAATTGGATTTTTAGAAGCGTGCCCAGATGAATTGCCCGAACCGGCATCGATGCGCTCTGATGTAGAACAGTACCAGGAACAACTTAAAAAATTAGTGGATAGCGGCAATCGTTATGCAAGCCAACTGGAGAAAGTGTTATCCGCCTCGGGACAAAGTTTTATTAAAACCAGTGAAGCAATATTAAAAAAACCGGCAAATCAGGAAGCGGTGTGCGCGTTATTTAATGCCGTGGGCAATTATTTTAACCCTGACGTTGATTCTAACGCACAGAATATTGATGAAATGCAATCTAACGCGATGGCGGAACAAGATATTTTGGTATTGCTTGAACAGGCAAAACAAAAAACGAGCTCGGATGATGAGTTATCGGCATTGCTTGAGGTGTTGCCATCGTTGCAGGCGGACATTGAAGCAATGTTGTGTTTAGCAAGTATTACCGATGCAATTGCCACTCCCGTCTTTGCGCGAACCGATGCCATTGGCAGTGTCATGCGTAAAAAGCTGGCACCGGTAACCGAGCCATTATTTGCCCAGTTTTCAACCTTACGTCAGTCAAATGCCTAACATTGCACAAAAAAACCTCATCTAAGCCTCAGATTGTTAAATTTTTATCATAGAGTTATGTAAGTTCATATAAATAAAAGAAAAAATAATGTGAACTGTGTCACCGTTTCTGTGAACTATGCCCACATGGATTACCTTTTTATCTACTATATTATGACTGTGGCTGGCGAATAATTGCCGGTGCGAAAAGGAAACAAAAATAATCGAACTGGATGCGAGTGGAAGCAGGACGTAGGTAACTATATTTTTAATGGTAGGTAGATAATGTCAATCTCGCAATCAATAGTATCTTTCATACAGCAACGCGGTGTGCAGTATACCGTTCTCTCCCATGATAAAACCCGTACCCTTGAGGCGACGGCTGATAGTATTCACGCCCCTTATGCGAAAATGTTACGAGCAGTAATCATGAGTGATGGTGAGCAACATTATATGGCAATTCTTCCTGTTAC
>Ga0316207_10003433_pt1 | contig 14752 bp, 8 predicted proteins | sample 6weekpyrite_MG_FD_204943 | JGI IMG/M metagenome (GOLD analysis project Ga0316207, IMG submission 204943) | Microbial mat bacterial communities from mineral coupon in-situ incubated in ocean water Damariscotta River, Maine, United States -... | ecosystem: Environmental > Aquatic > Marine >... | reverse complement strand
TAACACTTAAACGATAGATTGTGAAAAATTATATCTTACTAATTGTTGTTTTTATCTCTGCCAATGTCTCAGCTCAAAATACAATTCGATTTTCTCAGCTAAATTTTGCACAAGGGGTTAATAATCCTGCGGCGATTGCTTTTGACGGTCCAATCATGGGTGACCTTATTGCAAGAAATCAATGGTTGGGAGTGGAAGGAGCGCCCACCACTATTGCTTTCAACGGGCAATACGAAATTAATGAAGACATGGCAGTTGGTCTAAATATGTTCCATGATAGAATAGGTGCTGAGATTACCAATTCGTTCGCTGCTCAATTTGCGTATAGGGCTAAAATAGATTATGAAAGAGTGTTTTCTTTCGGAATAAGTGCTGGTTTAGACAACAGTGTACTTAACTTTACAGGTGCGCAGACAACAGATTTTCAAGACCCAACTTTTGCTAGAGGCGGTTATTCGCAAGTATTCTTTAATGCAGCGGTTGGTATTTTTTACAACGCGCCTAAGTTTTATGCAGGATTTAGCGTTCCAAAATTATTCCAAAATACACGAGAAGGTGCAGAAAAAGGTTTCCGTGTCAATAGATGGCACTATTATGCGTCCACAGGTTTCTATTTAGGTCAAGGGAAATATGTGTTGAATCCACATATTCAAATAAAATTATCCCAATATACACCAATGACGGCAGATTTAATTCTTAGAAATACTTTTGTGAACAGATTTAGCATTGTTGTAGGGTACCGTACCGAAAATTCACTGATTGCGGGAGTTGATTTTCTCGTTTCAGATAATTTACGGATAGGTTATTCTTTTAATTATGATTTAGGACCGCTTTCTAAAGTAAAAGGAGCATCTAATGAGCTTTATCTTGGAGTAGCTTTTCCGTATGACAGTGACAAATACAACTTCTCGAAAAGAAGATATATTAGAAAAGGTCGATCTAAAACAGATTACAATAAAAATTCTCAAAGAAAACAGCGTAAAAGCGGTCGAAAATTTGGTCGAAAATGGAGCTAGTCTAGCGATAATTCTGGGTCTGTTATAATTTAACTTGTATCGTTTTAAATCTAAATCGTTTTGGGTATATTTGCATACACAAATTTTGTAGCAAATGAATACTTTTTCAAAACGACATATTGGTCCAAATGCAGTAGAAAAATCTGCAATGCTAAGAACTATAGGAGTTAAATCTATTGATGAATTGATCGATAAAACAATTCCGTCACACATTCGATTAAATAGAAACTTAGATGTGGACTCAAAATTATCTGAGCAAGAATATTTAGAACATGTTGCAGAATTGGCTGAAAAGAACGATGTTTATAAATCATTTATTGGTTTAGGATACAATGAAACAATCGTTCCTTCTGTTATTCTGCGTAACGTACTTGAAAATCCGGGATGGTACACAGCATATACACCTTATCAGGCTGAAATTTCTCAAGGAAGATTAGAAGCACTGTTAAATTTCCAGACAATGGTATTGGATTTAACTGGTATGGAACTGGCGAACGCGTCACTTTTAGATGAAGGAACAGCAGCGTCGGAAGCAATGATTATGTTCTATAATTCAAGGTCAAGACAAGATGTCAAAGCAGGAAAAAATAAATTTTTCATTGCGGAGGATTGCTTTCCCCAAACAATTGATATCGTTGAAGGGAAAGCAAAAAACTTGGGAATTGATTTAGTGATTGGAAGCCCTTCAACTTTTGAACCAACGGAAGAATATTTTGGTACAATTGTTCAATACCCAAACCAATATGGTTATATTGACGGAGTAGAAGAATTTGTTGCAAAAATGAACAATGCAGAACTTATGGTTGCAGTAGGTGCTGATATAATGTCTTTGGCTATCTTAAAATCACCAGGTTCATTTGGAGCTGATGTTGTATTTGGTTCTACTCAACGTTTTGGTGTTCCAATGGGATATGGCGGTCCTCATGCGGCTTATTTTTCTACAAAAGAGTCTTTTAAACGTCATATACCTGGAAGAATTATTGGCGTTTCAATGGATGCGGATGAAAATATTGCACTAAGAATGGCGTTGCAAACACGTGAACAACACATCAAAAGAGCGAGAGCAACTTCCAATATATGTACAGCGCAGGCGTTGCTAGCTGTAATGGCAAGTATGTATGTTGTTTATCATGGACCGGATGGACTCAAAGCCATTGCAAATCACATTCACTCTTTAGCAAGTAAAACAGCAAGTGAATTAAGAAAAGCAGGTGTTTCCGTTAGTGAAAATCAATTCTTCGATACTGTTCATGTTACCGGAGTAGATACAAAAGCAATCAAGGAAAATGCTGAACATGCGGAGATGAATTTTAGAATTGTCAATGCTTCTGAATTGACCGTTAGTTTTGGAGAACCTCATACGATTGCAGATGTGTCACTTGTCGTTGCAGTAATTACAGGAAATGAAATAACGATTGAAAATACAATTGAAACAAGTTTAACTGACGCTAGAAGAACAGATGCAATTTTAACGCATCCGACATTTAACAACTTTCATTCTGAGTCAAAAATGATGCGCTATTTAAAGCGTTTAGAAAACAAAGATTTGTCATTGGTTCATAGCATGATCCCATTAGGGTCTTGTACCATGAAATTGAATGCGGCTTCGGAACTTCTCGCAATTTCCAATCCACAATTTGCAAACATGCATCCTTTTGCTCCGTTAAATCAAGCAGAAGGTTATCACGAAATGTTGCGAACTTTAGAAGCTGATTTGTGTGCCTGTACGGGGTTCGCTGCGATGTCTTTACAACCCAATTCTGGAGCACAAGGTGAATACGCTGGACTGATGGTAATTAAGGCTTTCCATGAATCCAATGGAGATTTCAACAGAAAAGTAATTTTGATACCATCTTCTGCGCATGGCACTAACCCAGCTTCAGCTGTGATGGCAGGATTTGATATAGTGGTAACGGGTTGTGACGAGAATGGAAACATCGATATCGATGAATTGCGGGAAAAAGCAGTAGAATTAAAAGATACATTAGGCGGCCTAATGGTAACTTATCCATCAACGCACGGTGTTTACGAAGAAGGAATAAAAGAAATTACAGACATCATTCATGATAATGGTGGACAAGTGTATATGGATGGCGCAAATATGAATGCACAAGTTGGTTTAACTAATCCAGGGAATATTGGTGCTGATGTTTGCCATTTGAATTTACACAAGACATTTGCCATTCCTCACGGAGGTGGCGGCCCCGGAGTTGGACCGATTGGTGTTGCAAAACACCTAGCGCCTTTCTTACCCGGTTCACGATTAATTAAGTCTGGAGGAGAGAAAGCCATTAATGCGGTGTCGTCTGCACCTTATGGCTCTGCGTTAATTCTTTTAATATCTTATGGTTATATCAAAATGCTTGGCACTGAAGGTTTGAGGGAATCAACTGAAGTGGCAATTATGAACGCCAATTACATAGCGTCTTCATTGAGAAATGATTACGACATCCTTTATTCGGGGAAAAATGGAAAAGTAGCGCATGAGATGATTTTGGATTGTAGAGAATTTAAAAAAACAGCAGGAATCGAAGTTGCCGATATCGCAAAACGTTTAATTGATTATGGCTTTCATGCCCCAACCGTTTCTTTTCCAGTTGCTGGAACATTGATGGTTGAACCAACGGAAAGTGAAGACAAAGAAGAACTGGATCGTTTTATTGAAGCTATGATTTCTATTCGCAAGGAAATAAAAGTGATTGAAGAAGGGAAAGCGGATAAGGAGAATAATTTATTAAAGAATGCTCCTCATACTGCTAATTGCATCATCAACGAAGAATGGAAATACCCATATTCAGCAAAAGAGGCAGCCTATCCGATATCTTATTTACAAGATTGGAAGTATTGGGTACCCGTAAGAAGGATTGATGACGCCTATGGAGACAGAAATTTAATTTGCAGTTGCCCAAGTGTAGAAAGTTATATGGTGGAAGCGGAGTAAAGGTTTAATTTAATTAGCAAAAAGAAAACATGATTGTAACAAACACAGAAAATGTACCCAACAAGCAAATCGTAGAAATTCTTGGCATAGCACGGGGCAGTACTGTTCGTGCAAGAAGCATTGGACGAGACATTTTTGCTGGGTTTAAGAATATTGTAGGAGGAGAAATTAGTGAATACACGAAACTTCAAGCGCAATCAAGAGAAGAAGCGTTGTCAAGAATGAAACAGGATGCTGAGCAATTAGGAGCTGATGCAATCGTCAACGTTCGTTTTTCAACAAGTACTATTATGCAAGGTGCTTCTGAAATTTTAGCGTATGGTACAGCCGTAAAATTTTCATAATGATACTTGACATTAACAACCCAGTTCCTTTTTTAGTCTTCAATGGCCTTATTTGGATAACCTTGATAGGCTTAATCGTTTACTTTATAACGAAGAGAGTAAAGGATAAAAAAAAGGAAAACTATGAAGATCGGGATAATTGATTTATCGATTGTCAGAAATATAAAAAACGCCAGTATTACACTGGCGTTTTTTTTTTGATTGTATTTTCTATTGCTTTACTATTCTATAGGTTTTATCGATTGATTGATTTGATAAGCGTATGATGTAAATACCATCTTCCAATTTTTGAACATCTATTTCAGTTGTTGAAGAATCGATAAGCACTTCTGATTGAGAATACAATACTTTTCCTTTCAAATCATACAAAGTGATTTCAAATTGATTCTCACTAACTGGATTGCTAATAAAAATAGATGATGTTGTAGGATTAGGAAAAATCTGGATATAATCAACCGTGTTTTCTTCTAACCCTAGGTAGTCACAAGCCGGCGAAACGTCAATCACAATATTTGCTGAGTCATCCGGACAAAAAGTACTTGTTGCGATGTACATATAGTTGTAAAATCCAGAAAGATTACTAGTTGTAATAAATGAACCTCCTACCGATACATCAAATTGATCGTACCAATTTCCACCAGTATTTGCTCCTGTTGTTAAGCCGTCATTCAAATCAATCGGTTCGTTTTTACATGCAGACAATGAACTATCAACACCCGCATACGATTGACCAGATAAAGAATCTAATTTCAAGGAGAAAGTACCACTAGAGAACGTGCTTGACGCATCATGCATGATGTAATAAGTACTTCCTGTTTTTAATCCGCAAACAATAAATTCTGGTGAAAAAGAACTACCATCCGTTGCATCGTCATTCGCAGCTATTAACGTGAAAGTATTAAAGTCATTGCAATCCCCCACTTCATAAACAGCTACTTGACCATCAAATCCTTGATCAACTCCTGATATTTCTACCATACCGGTATTGGGAGCAACAAAAGTGAACCAAGTTGAGAAGGAAATGATAGTATCACACCAACCTGTAGTTGTCATACAACCCGTTGCTGGAGGAGAGATAATGTCTTCTCCAATTGCGACAGTTGCTGTTGAACCGTCAATTGTGTAGATGCTTCCATCCACTAGTAAAGGATCAGCAAAACAAGGCTCATCGTTTGTTAATGGGGTAAGAACTGTAATTGGCCCTACCCAGTTAGAAGTGTCAGAGCCGCAAACCGCCTGAACATAAATGTCATAAGTTGTGGCAGAACCTAAAGTCGCATCGAAGGTGGTATCTGTGAAATTATTGTCTGCATTTACAATCATTCCAGTGGACAATGGGAAGCCTGATAACCCATATTGAATGTTAAAACCAGTTGAAGGATAAGTGCCTACACCGCTACTCTCAGTCCAATTCCAATTCGTAAAAAGAGAATCAATTGAAGTTAATCCTGTTAGATTTGTTACGTCAGAGCAATTTGGCAATGTAGTAAAGGATCCCATAAAACCTTCACTTTGAAGTACTCCAGGGTTGCAGTCTGCATAGATGTAAATATCGTAAGTTGTTAATTGAGATAGTCCGGGAATTGTAATAGCCGTTGCAGTTGTTGTAACCGTAATGCCAGAAGTAAGAGGGTCAAAACCTACGGGTCCATAAATTACAGTCCAGTCTGTTTCTCCTGCTAAACCGGCCGTCCAAGACAAACCAAATTCATCAGTGGTAGCATAGATTAACGACAAATTTTTCGGTGATGGGCAATCTGTGTAGAAAAACCGAACACAAGAATTATCAGTTAAATATTGAGGGTCATTGGTAGAAATCGTATAATCTTGATTAGGCCCTGACAAACCAATATCTGCATTTGCACCATAGTCTTCTAGCACGTCGTTACCACCAAATTGAACGTCATCATACACATAAAAGATTTCATTTGTAGCTTCGTGAAATTGAATTTGAAATGAAATAGTTTCTATCGCATCAGCAGGAAAATTAGAAATATCAGTCCATTGAACAATAAATACTTGATTTGGAGACACACCTTGAACTTCTTGGTAAACCCCTCCACTTGCTACGTGCATATCATCTCCCCAAGGGAAAAGAGTTCCGTCTATCAGCGTGTTAAAATTACCGCCAAAACCTACATTTCCTGTTTGAGTACCTAAAACAGCACCCGCGTTTGCGCCAATTGTGATATCATTCATCAATAATCCTTGATAAAGTAAAGGGAAAGGTAAAGCCATTCCTTCTTCATTATCATCGGCTAATGTGGTCAGTTGAGTTCCAGAAGTAGAAATGTCGATATATCCAGCTGTAGGACAAGCTGTATTCCAATCCATAAAAGGAGCTTGGTCATACGTGTTAAAGTTAACAGGGCCCGTATAGAATGATGAATCTCCAGGAGAACAAACGGCTCTAACATAAACATCATAAAATTGATTGGAAGTAAGCCCCGTTATTGTGGATGGATTAGTTATGGTTGAAACGGTTGTACCTGTTCCCGGTGTGAATCCAACAGGACCATATTCTAATGCCCATTCACTTTCTCCTCCACCATTCGTCCATGAGAAAGTTCCCGATGTTAAATCTGATGCGGTAAGCATTAAATTACTTGGTTGAGGGCAAGTTGGAGCTTCAAGAATAGAAATATCGTCGATAGAAATATCACCCTCGAAAGTACCCGCGCTTACTGCTCTAAATCGTATTTGAACTATTCCCGTATAACCTGGTAAGGTGACATCTCTCAAAAGCCAAGGGTCTGCTTGAGCTACTTGTTGCTGACCGGTAATTACATCTACCGTATTCCATGCTGCCCCATCCCATGCTTCCACATTTAGTGTACCTATTTGACCACCTGTCATGTGATAGTAAAAACGGATCATAGGTAAAGTCAAAGCTGATACATCTATATTAGGACTTGTTAAAGTTGCTTCATCTCCAACTACACCACTAGATGCTTCTATATAAAAATAATTCGATCCACCATTCGCAATTAAAGGACCTGTGCCACCAGAAGGTGTTGTTCCCGTAGATGTGATGTTCCAATCATATAAGGAAGTTGATGTTGCATCCCAACAAAGTGAATTAGTTAAGTTTGTATTTGCAGCATGAGCTTCAACATCATCTGTCCATGGAGATGTGAAAGTTGCACAAGCTGTAATGAAAGAAAAGGGTCCCGCCCAAAGACTAGTCCCATCAATTGCACCGCAATTTGTCATTACATAAAATTCATAAGTGGTAATTGGTGTTAAACCAGTTGCCGGTGTTGTTAACCCTGCAACAGCAGTTGCAGAACCTAATTCAGCACCAGTTCCAGGTGTGAAGCCCGGTGCGCCCCATTCTACATTATAGTCAACCGCGTTTCCTATAGCATCCCAGTTAAGATCTGCGGATGTAGAAAGAATAGTTGTAGCATTCAAGTTAAGAACTTGAGGGCAAGTCACATTGTAAACATTAATATCATCAAAAGCAAAGCCATCGTATGAGTTAACTGAGCCGTCCGACCCAAAGGCAATTCGTAAAATAACACTTGCTTGACCTCCAAGACCAGTTAGCTGCTGTGTTGCGGAAATCCAACCTCCAGAACCAGGGCCTCCTGACCAACCAATTGACTGTCCTCCTGGAGTACCACTAATTGAATTATTATTGAACCAGTTTGGGTCTCCGAATGCACCAATATTTTGCCAAGAAGTACCACCATCAATTGAAGATTGTAAAACGGTTCCATCCCAGCCGGGTTCAGAATTGTACCAAAATGAAAAAGTAATTGATGGGTTAGGAGCAGCTGTAAAGTCAAAAACAGGACTCTCAACAGAACCAGTTTCACTATTGTTGTAGTTACCTGTGAGGTTAGTCACCCAGGCTTCAGTTCCTGAAGCAGCACTGTTAATTACCGTTCCTGTAGGTGCGCCTAAAGCCCATGTTCCACCAGCAATTGCAGTCCAGCCTCCGGCTCCAGCTTCAAAATCTTCAAAATATGGATATATAGTAATTTGAGAGTTGACCGAGAAAAAAGTTGACAACAGTATTGTGAGCGTGAGTATATTCTTTTTCATATTTGAAATATTTAAATAGATATTTTATGTAAAAATAAGCTAATAAAAGGATTAGATGGAATTTTTATGACAAAAAAAAGTAAATTTGCTGAAGTACTATTTGTAACTTTTTGTAATCTAACATGATAGAATTAAATAATATTAAAGCTGTAGTTTGTGGTTCAACGCAAGGAATTGGATTTGCAACTGCAAAATTACTAGCCGAGCGTGGAGCAGAAATCACTTTACTTGCCAGAAATGAAGAAAAATTAAGAGATTGCTTAACAAAATTGGATGTCTCCAATAATCAAAAACATGATTTTCTCGTTGCTGATTTTAGTCAACCTGAGAATCTTAAAAAAATTATTGAGACGTATGTTGACAGAGGAAACAAGCCTCATGTACTTGTCAATAATACAGGAGGTCCTAAAGGAGGTCCGATTATCAATGCTGAGACATCGGAATTTGTAAACACTTTCAATCAACACCTAGTGTGTAATCATATTCTCGTGCAAGCCCTCTATAAGGGAATGACTGAAAACAATTTTGGAAGAATAATTAATGTCATTTCTACAAGCGTAAAACAACCACTAAACGGCTTAGGTGTTTCTAATACTATTCGCGGAGCCGTAGCAAACTGGAGCAAGACTCTAGCCAACGAATTGGGCCATTTGAATATCACTGTAAATAATGTTCTGCCTGGTGCAACAAACACGGGAAGATTGAATGAAATTGCAAAAGCGAAAGAAGCAAACACAGGACAAACGACAGATCAATTTTTTAAAGCAATGGCTGAATTGTCTCCTATGCAACGAATTGCTGAACCAAACGAAGTTGCTGAAGCAATTTGCTTTCTAGCTTCTCCAAGAGCTTCTTATATTAACGGGATTAACGTTCCAGTTGATGGGGGAAGAACAAAATCTTTGTAAGATTCTATTTCAAGACATTTACATGGCCTACAAGGTTTTTCTGTCGTCCTGAGTTGGTTACTAGGTCAATTTTCCAGGTGTATGTGCCGTCAGTAACATATTCTCCTTTATACGTTCCGTCCCATGTAAAGCGAGGTTCATTAGAAGTGAAAACAACCTCTCCCCAGCGATTAAAAACGGTTATTGTAAGTTGACTGATGCCAATTATACTAGCCTCAAATACCGAATTGATTCTCCCTCCATTTGGCAAGAATGTGTTGGGAACATATATATACCATTCCTCCTCAATATTGATAGGCTTGGTAATTGAATCAATACATCCTTTATCATCAATTGCAATCAACGTTATGTAATACAATCCTGGATCAGAATAGGTGTTTTGAGGATGCACGTTAGTAGATTGGTTTCCATCTCCAAAATACCATTGATATGTAGTTGCGTTCTGCGAAAGATTCTGAAATTGTATCGGTAAATTATTAAAAATAGTCTGACTAGTTATTGTAAAATCAGCTGTAGGCGCAACCACCACTACTTGAGTTGATCCTTCAACAGTAAATGTTTGACACTCGTCAGACACACTCACTGTGTATGTGGTAGTTTGACCAGGTTTTACCCAAACTGTTGGAGTTGTTTCTCCACTGTGCCACCATTGATAAAAATACTGCCCAAATCCACCTTGTGCTGCAACTGAAATTTGAATAGAATCACCAGGACAAATTTCTACCGTTGGACTCATTTGAAGTGTTAACGGAGGACTTGTAATTGTATAAACAATATCCGCAGATGCTGTTACTCCACAAAAATCAGTAACGACAACAGTATAGGTCGTTGTTGTTGGTGGGATAACATTAATGTTAGAATCAGTTCCTAAATCAGGTTCAAAATTTGAAGACCACTGATAAGAATAAGGAGAAAGACCACCAGTTACATTTGATTCTAGTAATGCTGGAATATAAGGGCATATTTCTGTAATGTCAGCAGTTTCATTAAATACTAATGGTGGGAATGTTGGAACGACAATTTCATTAAAATCAGAGGCAGATTCATTCAAACAATTATCTGTAACCGTAACTGAATAAGTCTGGGTCGTTGTAGGCGTCACGAAGATAGATTGTGTAGTTTCACCAGTACTCCATAAATAAGTATAAGGCAGACCACCACCAGTTGCATTGGCAACAAGTTCAATTTCTTCTCCAGGGCAAACAATTTGTCCCGCTACTATTTCAACTTCTACAGGCTCAACATCATTGATTAATATTTCTAAAATAAGGTCGTTTATATTTCCGCAAGGATCAACAATGGGAAAGGAAAAAATGATATTTTCTTGTCCTTCTGTTAGCCCATCTTGAAATGCATTGAATGTGAATTGAACCTGGGAAACTCCTGATGGAAAAGTTATAGAATTAGGAATGTCAGTGTAGTCCACTAACTCCACGGCACTACCAGAAAGATTAATAGGAATAGTTAGGGGTGTATTTATATTGTTGGTTCCACGGTCTAAAGTGACGGTGGCAGTAACACAATCTTCTGCAATGATAGAAGGGTTGTTAAACAAGTTTTGAGAAATAGTATGCTCTAATGTAACAGCGCCATTGGATTCTAAACTATTTGCTTCTAGGAATATTCCAGAATCCCATTGAGCATCTCCTGCATCTGCTATAGCAATTATTAGATGATAAGTTTGCCCGCATTGAACAGCCGACTCTGCAGTTAAAACTGAAGTAAAACCATCATATTGAATAGTTGCTCCGTTGCTGTTGTTCACATAGAAAGGAGTATTAATCGCTCCAAAAGGTGCTCCGTTGACATTCACACCACCAGAGTGCACATTATCGATTTCTACTGTTTGGCCATTTGGTAGTCTTGCAATATTTTGTTGACCAGCAATACCAGGTCCAGAGATAAAGAATGCGAAAGCATCATTAAAACCAGTATTTACATATTCTAACCATTCTTCAGAAGCAAATACATAGTTAAATTTTACTGAATCAGAAAAAGGGACGAAGTCAAATTGTAATACCGCCGCATTTGTAGTCGTGTTTCCAGCGATTCCATTTAGTGGAGGAAAACCTCCAGCACCATTGTCCATTCCAGCACCCTCTTGGTTGTTAGGTCCTTGTGGCCCATTTCCTCCAGCTAGAATAGTACCTGTGGTCATAACAATGCCAGATGCAAGACCTAAATTGGTTCCCGCAGCTGTAAAAGAGCCTATGGAAATAGGTGATCCGTTAAAAGTTATGTTGGAAACTGTAACCCCATTTCCCAATAAAACATTTTGAACAAGCCCAGCAGGGCTTGACGGATTCGTAATTAATTGCCCTTCTGAAACGAATGGGAAAATAAATAGAAGTATGGCAAAAATGGTTTTCATTACTTATATAACGTAAAAAAATTCAATTGGTTTACTACCATAAGGCAAAAATAACGCCAAAATGTTACTTTATTGATTAAAACGTGATAATTGTCTATTTATTTGCATGAATGCATGAAAATAATCAGCTTTGTAGCAGATGAATTTTTTTAAAAGAACATATTTACGACTGAAGAAAGAGGTTAAATTCTCAGTAATTAACCCAAAGTCGTTTAAAGAGATATGGAGTGTAAACAGCACGGGAGTGCGTTTAATAAGCCTTACAGTTATTTTTTTGATATTATTTTCGGTATTGATTAGTCTCCTTTTAAGGGTGGATACCGTTCGGTCTTACCTCGATTCTGACAATAAATCGATAAATAGAGAATTATTAGAAGAGCAGGAAGAGCATATTTTAAATCTTTCTCAACAAATTGAATCGCAAGCATCATATATCGAAAACATTAAATTGATTTTGTTGGGAGAACTTCCTGTAAATACTCCCTTAGACTCTATTAGTGCACATACTGATTCACTTGCTCGACTTAAGTTTGATTCTAAAATGACTGAGAAAGAAGAAGAAATTGCAAGAGAGGTGAAAGACGATATGTCCACATTTTCTCAAGACGACGAGTCAAAATCTATTATTTATTTCGCTCAACCTGCCAAAGGAGTTGTTAGTCAAAGTTTTAATAAAAAATCACACACTGGAATAGATGTAGTTACTACTGAAAACTCTGTTGTAAAGGCATGTCTGTCTGGCGTAGTAATATATTCTGGATATACTCATAAAGATGGTCATATTTTAATTATTGAGCATATCGAAGGGGTAATATCTGTGTACAAACATAATCAGAGAGTGATGAAAAAGGCGGGTTCAAAAGTCCAAATTGGAGATCCTATTGCAATTGTTGGAAACACTGGGGAAAATACTGATGGTCCTCATTTGCATTTTGAATTATGGATTGATCAACAAGCAGTTGATCCTGAAGATTATCTCAATTTTACTCATTAATTCCTTGCAGAGTGGAAAGCTTATAATAGGCACCTTTTTGCTTCATTAGTACACTGTGCGTGCCCTGCTCAACTATTTCTCCTTTGGCTAAAACAAGAATAGTGTCAGCTTTTTTTATGGTAGAAAGACGATGTGCTATGACCAAACTTGTTCGATTGTCCATTAATTTATCCAATGCTTCTTGCACCAATTTTTCTGATTCTGTGTCTAACGCAGAAGTTGCCTCATCCAAAATCAGAACAGAAGGATTCTTTAAAATCGCTCGAGCAATACTTACCCGTTGTTTTTGTCCTCCTGAAAGTTTATTTCCTCTTTCTCCAATATTAGTATTGTAACCTTTTTCTAAGTCTAAAATAAATTGGTGAGCATTGGCAATTTTTGCTGCATTTTCGATTTCCTCATCTGTTGCATCCTGCATTCCAAAAGCGATGTTTTCTCTAATAGTGGCGTTAAAAAGAATAGATTCTTGTGAAACAATACCGATGTGTTTTCTCAAATCAAGAATTGAAGCACCTTTAATATTCACTGAGTCGTAAAGAATTTCTCCTTCTTCAATATCATAAAAACGAGGCAATAAATCTGCAATTGTTGACTTGCCACTTCCAGATTCTCCTACCAAAGCTATCGTTTCACCTACTTTAACGGTAAATGAAATGTTTTTTAAAACATTTTCTTCCGTGTATTTAAAGAAAATGTTTCTGTATTCAATGCTGTTAGATAATTCTGATAATGCTATTGGATTTTCCGCTTCAACTATTTTCTCGTCGGTATTAAGAACTTCGTTAATTCTTTCTTGGGATGCGGAAGATTTATTAAGATTTGCCAATGATTTTGCAATACCTCCTATTGGTCTTGTTAATTGTGAAAACACTAAAACGAATCCTAAAAACTGTGTGCCTGTTAGACTACTTCCAACTGAAGGATCAAGTACTAAAACACCTCCGTACCATACAATAACTAGCATGACAAGTGTAACCAATAACTCATTGAGAGGGGACGATAAATCACGTTTTCTAAACGCTTTTGTAATTAATTTTTGATGTTTTAAATTTTCGTGTTTAAAAGACTTAAGGACCTGTGGTATAGCGTTAAAAGCTTTAATAATTCGAATTCCGCCTAGTCCTTCGTCCATGTCAGAATACAAACGTCCCATCTGCTCTTGACCTTGTTTTGCAGTTCTTTTTAAACTTTTTCCAATAACTGCGATTATCGCAGCAATGAAGGGGAGTAAAATCAGCGCAAAAAGAGTTAAATCTGGACTCCAATAAATTAGAACCATGAGGTGCACTAAAATAGAAATAGGCTCTCTAAAAAACAGTTCTAACATTGAGATGACACCATTTTCTATTTCTCCAACATCACTTTGCATACGCGAAATTAAATCACCTTTTCTTTCATTAGTATAATAGGATATAGGTAGGTTCATTGCTTTCTCGAAGAGCGAATCTCTTAGATCTCTCACAACTGACATTCTTAGTTGAGATTGAAACCAAATAGCCAAATATCGGAACAATGTCTTCCCAAAGAAAGCTATCCCGATGGAGATGCAGGCTAAAAATAATGCTCCTTTTGGGTCGTCGTTTGCTAAAACACCCATTTTATAATTAAACGAATCAGCGATATAGGTGAAATAATCGGTAAAATGACCGCTGTAAACGGGTTCAATTAATTCTTCTGAGGTTTCTTTGAATAAAACCTGTAAAAATGGCACAAACAAAGCCATAGAAATAAGGTTAAATATTACGTATAAGATATTGAACAATATCACTAGAAGCGCAATCGTTCGATACTTAAAAGTATAGCTAAAAAGTTCTAAAATTGATTTCATTTCAACTACAAATATAGTTTTTGTTTCTATGCGAGTGAAAACAGACGGAACAATTCTTACTTTTGTATCATGAGTTCAATAAGACAAAGTAGAATAGAAGGAGTAATTCAGGAAGAGTTATCTTTAATTTTTCAACGTACTGCTAGAGAAATATGTCTGGGCGCAATGGTAACGGTTACAGTTGTTCGGGTTTCTCCAGATTTATCTTCAGCAAAATGTTATTTGAGTATTTTTACGGGCCCTCCAAAAGATGAGGTTTTAGAGAATATTCAATTGAACGCTCCAAGAATCAGAGGAGAT